>OMLO01000224.1_pt1 | contig 32887 bp, 18 predicted proteins | sample 1674811 | NCBI WGS metagenome assembly OMLO01 (sample SAMN06265003, study PRJEB25207) | coral metagenome | isolation source: Coral host | place: Mexico:La Bocana,Puerto Morelos, Mexico | collected 2008-11-13
TTCAGACCAAAACGGCTCAAAAACCATACCCTTTGGGGCGGCACATACCTATATACCTCATATAGGGGAGTACCCCCCCCCCCGGGGGATACAAAAAAATGCTGAATTTAATTCGTTTGGACAAATTATAATAATGGAGGCGTTGATCAGCGTGGGGAAACGTTTTGCGGAAGCATTTGGACACTTCATTATTTCCGACTGTTCAAATCAGTTCTAAACGAAAACGCAATTATCTAAATAAAACTTGAAATGTTTCGCGCTAGCTTCCCGCATCTTAATGTTCCCTCAAACAAAACAAACAAAACTGCTGTGCTAATAAGCGTGAATCATAATGGATATGTAGAGTGGAGTCCCGATATTTTTCGAAACTACAAAGGAAACGAAAATTTGGTTCGAAAAATCCGACAGATAGTTTGAGAAATCGGGGGTTAAATTTTACAGTGTTCGACTGAGGGACGGCAAACGACTTTTGGTTCAAGTTATCAGGAGGTTAGAGAAAATGAGGGGTTGATATTACTGTTCAAGTAATCGGCGGTTCACTTGTCTCAATTTTGTCAGTAAATCATAGGCAAGTAATCTGGTAGACTCAATCATCGGAATCAATTTGCTCCTCTCTCATGCGAGTACTTCTTGAAACCACAATTAAACAAATCTACTGATTAGCTATAATAGTAACTCTGCATGGGAAAAATACTCCGCAAACAGTGATGTGTACACTTTACACTAGACTTCTTTTAATAGTTAGAACACGCATCAAATCATTCAATCGGAGAGGCATTTCAAACGCTGTCTCGCCAGACTCAGCGCGGGGAACATGGCTTACATCTCCGAACTAAACTACCTCAAATGGGGAAACTAGAAAGATCGTTCGGATTACATTCTCGTATGAAATCTCAATTGAGTTAGACCGTTCACACTCCCCTATTTTTCCGTGAGATCGTAGATGTCGATCGTTGAGTTCGACTGGCCGCCATCTTTCTCTTGATGCGAGGGAAACTGGGAAGAGTACGAAATGCTCGTGGGTACGGGTGGTCGGGTTTATGGCGAGCATTTTTTTGTACTCTCCCCAGTCAAGATGGCGGGCTGTCAAACGATCGACATCTACGATCTCATGAAAAATAGAGGATTGTGAACAGTCTACAATCATGGAGTGTACGCAGTTTTTTCAATTCAAGAACCGTAAATGTCCTTAACTTTTCAATTGCATCAAAATGGTCCTCCAAAGCTTTGGAAAAACGAAAAATACGTCGCCATTTTGTAGACAACCTCCAGTCACTACACACAGAAAGTGCATGATCACTCAGCCAATCAGATTGTGGCATTTGCGTAAGTGTTCAAGTATAATTCTACTAAAACTCGATAGAATCACGGTACATGTTTTCTATTTCTTTTAAGTCAAATACAATAGAACAAGAGAAGGCCACTTGCGTTTTTCATCTAATGAAACCACTCGACAAGTGAGGACGTTCTTGCCTAGATGGGAAGCTCTTTACAGGAGTTGTAATTTATGGAATTCACTGCCATTGGCATTAAGGAGAGCCGTATTAGATTATTTTCCTCTTTTGAAAAAGGGCTTTTTAAGGATATTTTTACTACATAGCAATCTCAAAATCATACTTGACAGTTTAATCAATTTTATTCATACGCTTGGTTTTATAAACTTGCATTTTAATTTTTATGCAGTTAACTTAATGAGTTAATAGGAATATTTTTAATGTTTTATATAGCTTGTAATGTGTTGTTTGAGGTTTGCTGGCATTGATATTTCAAGCCGCTCTCTAACTAAAGAATTATCCTATATTTCTTACTTACTTCCCAAACTTACTGAATGAATAGACAGGCACAGTTAAACTTGGACACGGCAATTGTAGGCACGTTCACGCTGTTTCGTGATTTACGTAATCTGGTTTCTAAGCCCTCTACCCTCCACCATTCTCCCCCCCCCCCCCCCCCCCCCCCCCCCCCCCCCGCTCCCACCCACGTCGTTCTTAAACTCGCTTACGTGTCAAAGCGAAACACCAGAAAGCACGGCTTGACTGTTGTGAAAGCCAGACACTAAATTTAACCCAGGCTATCTGGCAGGTCGCACGAAACAGTCTATACTACATAAAATTAGTCCTATAGTGCTTTGCCAGACCCAGAGCCGAGTCGCCTAATATATGTAAATATGTGCCATTGGCATTGAGGAGAGCCGTATTAGATTATTTCCCTCTTTTAAAAAAGGGCTTTTTAAGGATATTTTTACTAAATAACAATTTCAAAATCATATTAGACAGTTTAATCAATTTTATTCAGAACACGAGCTTTATAAACTTGCATTTTAATTTTTATACAATTAACTCAATTAGTTAGTAGGAATTACTGTTTTATATAGCTTGCAATGTGTTGTTTGAGGTTTGCAAGCATTGATATTTCAAGCCGCTCTCTCTAACTAAGATTTAACTTATATTACTTACTCACTTACTCTCTCAAACTTACTGAATGAATAGACAGGCACAAGTAAACTTGGACGCGGCAACTGTAGGCACGCTCACGACTTGGAAAGAGCCAGACACTAAATTAAACCCAGGCTATCTGGCAGGTCGCACAAAACAGTCTATGCCATAGAATTAGGCCTATAGTGCTTTGCCAGACCCAGAGCCGAGTCGCCTAATATGTGTAAATACTATCCTAGCGAAAAACGCAAACAGCAACAACTACAAAATCAGCTGACTAAGTCCATCCAAAATTTTTCCCTACAGCTTTGTAAAATTCTATGTTGAATGGCCTGTAGAAGTCACGAAGCAACGTAACCACATCTTCATTGACGGTGGGGTGTGGTCGACCCTTGGTTTCCGACAAGCAACCAGATTTAGCTTCACGGTCATTGCCCTCTTGAGAGACTGCTACTAAACACGGAAAACCCTTTGTTTCATTAAAGTAATACAAACTTTCGTCGATAAAAGGCTCCAGGCCCAAAAATTTCTCAACAGATTTCATCTCATTGACGGGGTTTTTAACAAGCTCTTCTCCGTTAACGAAGTGAATTTGTTCAAGGGGGAAATATTTCAACCATCTTCTCAAATGGTTCACATACAAGCCAGTGGTGACTATCTTACTCGTTGCTCGAAGGACACGGTGCTGCAAATCTTCAGTTACATATTCCTCAAAGGGTTTCAGGTTACCATGATATTTGTCAGACAACTGTGCATAATCTGAAATTGCACGCACTGTCGGATCGCGCACTATTACCAACAGCTTAACCGAAGGGGACATTTGGTAAACAAGGCGTGGGGCGTCATCTGTAACAAAATAGGCAGGCGTTTTCTCGACTGTGATTTGGTTACTCAAAGACAGCGGCATTTGGCTTTTGTACCAGTCCAGCCCTAGATGATAGTTCTCTTGTCTGTCAAAGAAGTGCAACTCTATATGACATGCTCTTACGTTGGGGTGACGCGATAGAGAATCAATCAGAGCCCTTGTTCCTCCTTTCCTTATACCGATGATAAGTGCGTTCGGAAGACGTTGCTTCAATTCGTTTTCCGCCGTCTCAGTAATGAAGAGTATGTCCTGGCTTTGCGTAGGAGATAACAAATCGAAGCTCTCTTCAGTCTCTGTTTTCGAGAAAATCGTCGGTAAATCTTCAGACTGTGGCTGATTATGAAAAATGTTGAATAAAATTGCGACGAGAATGAAAATACCGACAAAATAAAAGTAAAATCTCCGTCTCATATTCCTTAATAGTTTCATCAGGAATAATTTAAGCAGGATTTACAAATTCGTAGGTTTGGCGACCTTTTGGGGATTGGTTGCAGTCAGTAAGTGAAGAACGTAGACTTGATCGGTACTTGATATTACTTCGACATCGCTGACCAATCTAAGATGACACCAAACGTTAGTTTTAAACCATGTAGTATTATTCCATTTGCAAACGGAAAATACAACTTAACTTAAAACGGCAACGACATTCTGAAGCACTTCTATCGTAAATGTATTATTCAAGCAACAAACTGCTATAGCTTAGATCCGGTTTGAGAAGTCGTCAAATCGAAACACGTCTTTGTAAACAGTTTGTCAATGAGTTGGTTCAAATTCTAGGCCTTTAGAGGGTCATATAAGTTAAATGGTCTTTGAGAAGATATAGGATGCGTTTTTTGGGCATTGTTCGTAATAAAATTGGGACCTGGGGATCCATTAACAATGATATAGAATTGCCATATTCAAAGTGTTCTCATTTTGCTTTCATGTTTATCATTCTATCTTGCATACTCTTACGAAAGACTAGCAAAGAATGTGATACTTGTAATAGCCTCTAAATAGATATGATGAACAGAATATTTGGAGTAAGGTACAATTTACTAATTACTAAACTTTCCCTACCTTTAGATGTAACGATTAATGGTTCTTCGACTGTCGCAGCTGATCGTGGCCACTGTTAATTCATTTTTTAAGGGTAATGCCCTCGTGTTTAAACGATAACCAACTTGAAAAAAAAATTCACCATTCCGTGTCTTAAAAAATGCTTATGGACCTTGAAGCTCCGGGCAGAAAATATTAAAAGATAAGTATTTTTTTAGCAAAAAATTGAACATGCAAATGAAATGTAGGACGATTCAAATTGGTTTGGTTTAATTATGTTCAAACGATCGCTGTAAGTTGCCACTTGTACATATTATTATCTAGGACATTGGAAAATACTTTTTTCGACTGTTTTGTCGTCAAGGAGGAGTTATTTATCATTAAGGTCTCTTTTTGTTATGCATGAGACTCGGGTTAAATGACACTGAACAATAGGCAACACTTATGAATATAATTTCTTTTTTTCCCTGAAGGCTTTCTTTGGCAATCCCTGTCATCAAACAAATTAATGCAGATGTAAAATCTCTCTTTATTCAGTTTCAAGTTGCAAGTGAAGATAATTCTCTTATAACTTCACAAGATGGGACTTAACAACTATATATCTGCCAACTCCACAAGTTAGGTTTAAAGTATATAATTAGATTCTCGTATCGCTAGCTAGGAATTTTGTTCAAAAACAAGATGTTCGGGTAATTTTGACATGGAAATAACCTAACAAAATTTGTTGTTCTTTTCCTCTGATAAAGGAAAGCTCTTTACCTGAAAAAGCGTCCTGAGAGCCCATTTCACTAGATTATAATTTTTAGACTTCTTAAACAGTTGTAAAACAAATTAATAAATCCACTTTCTCTCTTTAATTACTAAATACATGTATGATATATAAATTGGCATGGCAACGGTCTTACACCGCCTCTCGAGAATCAATAAAGCTACTGAACTAACAGGGCGATCACACGTAGAGATGGCCGCAATTTGGTCTTATGTGCCAAAGTATACAGCTTTTCATTAGTTGTATTCTGTTAGAGAAGAATCCAATCGTTTGTAGACTGTCGGATTTCATTGTGTTCTTTGTATTGATGCCATGTTGGTCAATAACAGACGCTATTTACCTCACAATTTTGCAATTTCGAGTGTCAAAGTACCTTCCGCCATTGACCGTTATATAAAGTTACTTTTAATTTTCTCACAATTTTGTTCGGCGCCTTTTTACATATCAGGCAAAGGAACCCCTTTTAATTTCGCAATGGTTTACGTTAAAGATTATTTATAGTTCAGTATAAACAGAAACAATTGAAAACTCCAGTATCTGTTTGACCGTATGACCTGAGGAAAGGAAGAATGGACAGTACACTAGTCTTATATTATTTTAACGCGTCTTACAAAACAAGGGACAGCGAAGTTCAACAAAACTCCAGGGAAAGTGCTTTTCAACTGGGTTTTAGACAATGGTCCTGAGTTTTCTAAAAGGAAAAACTGAAGATAAATAAAGTTGCTAAGCAACCTTGGTGTACTTTACAAAAACGTAACAGCAGCGGAGTAAATACGTACACGTGATTGATCATGACAGTTCAGTTGTCAAATTAAAGACGGAAAAAAATTAGGCTTGATTGCTGCCGTGCTCTACCAATTGAGCTATCAGGCCATCTGGGAGCTGGTCACATTTTGAGTTCGTAGTATACCCGTAGAGGGTGAAAAATGCAGATGAATATCTGAAGGATCATATATTTGAACTGCGGAGAAGACAACTGCTTTTAAAAGTTCTGTGCACAACTACGATCATCAATCATGTCTTCATATGTTTTTCTCCGCACTTATAATAGATGATCTTCAATATTTTCATTTGCAGCAGCTAATTAAGTAGGTCATAACAGCGGCAGAAATAGCATTAAGTCAGTAGAAGCTCCAAAGTATAGAATGCCATGCCTATAGTCACCAGGGACGCTTCATTCTTACAGCTTTTTATAGGAAAACTCAAAAATGCCTCTAGGTCTCTCCACCATATACAATTTAAAAGAAAAGCTTGTTTCATTAAGGTCTTCGTTCTTCGTAAAATGTTAGGTTAGTTAAGTTTTATGGCAGGTCCACATCAGCCCTAAGGTTGCCATATCCAGACCTGCCTTGTCAAATAGTTTATGCATGGCTCGTAGTATGAATGTATCTTTACAGCATCGTTAAAGAGTCTGACAGCAACAAGAGCGAATTTTTTTTGCCACGTCTGTCGATTGACCCCCCATACCAAAGAGATGCGTTTTTTCAAACATATTCCATACTCCAACTGCGAAAAAAGTTCGCTAATTTGCATTAATTGCATCTTATGATTCGAGTTATCTCGTATTTATTAGGAAAAAATTAAACAGCATTATACATATATTGCATACAGGTTTGTATGTCGTTCTTTACGACGTTTAAGCTTAACTTAGTTATTCAAAATTCAAATCGTCCTAGAAAATGATGCGTTTTTATTAAATTATAAACCCTTCTCACTTGGTCCCTGGTCCACACAACAAAATGCCGCGTCTCGGACGGGACTGGGTCTACAATGGAAGCGCAGTCGTCTTGATATTTTTGTGTACACGCTATTCCCAGGAACTCGCAGACTTTCATGAGCGTTTCTTTTGTGTTCGTCATCAGATGTATACTTTCCACATCCAGCACACGACCTGGGAAATGTCTCTTCACTGCAGCGCTTCCTCGGACTAATTTACTGTATTGGGCAATGGCTATGTCAAGTTCTTCAGTACAGTTGCACTGAAACAACAGCAACAACAACAACAACAACAATAAACACAATACCGGCAAGATACACAATTAGAAATTCATTTACCTGCTAGAAATGACAATTTTAAAGTATGCGGAAGAATGGCAATCCAGATTTGGGACAACGTTTTGAATCCTGCTGAAGATTTATTGACGTTATTTTTCAATTGCTGCGAGTAGACGTGTTTTTTTGTTGTTGTCTTTATGTTGGATTAATCTAATGATTAAAGGGGAAGTGATGCATTTCCAGCACAAAGCCTAATGAGAAAACTGCTCTAAGAAGCGTTTTGAGAATCACATGCCGTGAAGAACAGTAATGCTCCTTTTGGCTCTTAATTAAAGAGGCAGGATATGTGGTACAAAACAATAAGGAATAATCAAAAGTCACTGACAATGTCGTTAAATATGTCCCAGGAATCGCTTAAAAGACAACTCTGCTGACGTTAATCAATAACTACCAACCTTAAGATCGTCCTGTCGCTCATTTTGCTTTAGATTTGCTATTCGCAAAGCCATAGTTGCGATGTTATCAAAGGGATTCCTTATAACGTGAATGAACTTTAGCTGCACTCCAAGTTTATCTTCCAATTTTCTCAGAGAATCTCTTCCTTCTCTTTGAAGTAAGATTTCTGAGACCTTAACTGCACTCTTGTCTCCAATCACCTGCAGAAAAGACATGCAGATTGTGATGAGTAACGTAAAGCAAGAAAAGTGTGATATACTATGTAGGGAGCTATCATGTATCTTTTCAAGGATATACTTAATGGCAGCGACATTGATATCATACATTTAATGCAAGAAGAGACTAATTACATCTTAGCGGCATAAAAAAAAATGGATTGTTTGTGTCACCTTTTGGTGAAGGATCTTCAGTCAAAGCACACTAATCACTATTAGTTTACACAATAGTTTACGTTAGCTTAGCCAATCAGACTGGAGCTTTCGAATTAGTTCACCAGTAGTATCGTAGTAACTGCATACTGAGTTTCATGATGACCTTTGATGCAAATTCCGTTTACCTGTATTGTGTTGTTGTATTTTCCTTGCCACTGTCCTTTGATGCTGTAATGATACTGAACAGGTTTGCCATCCACCATTCGCGAGCGCACGCCATACATGACGTCATAGCGAGATTTTGCATAAAGCAACTCGTAGATGTAATATTTTTTTCTCTTAGATATCCCAGGATTGTTAATCCACTGTCCAAGGATATTGAAGTCGTTGGCAATGATCACATTTGGATGGGCATCTAACAGCGAAGCCATTAAAGTGTGCCGACTTCTATCATAGCCAACAAAAAGAAGAAATACCTTGACCTTGTCGTGAATTCTCGCTTTTAGAGCTGGTGGACACGCACACTGTGAAGCTAAAAATAACGAACCTAATTATAAGATAAAAAGAAATGAAGAAGAGAACAGGGATGGCGAAGTGGTGAGAGCACTCGCCTCCCACCAATGGCCCGGTTTCGATTCTTCTGGGCTGTTGTCATTCCTGGGTTTTGTTTGTTGTCGGTTATTGTCTCTGCTCCGTCTTTTCTGCGCACTAAAAACTTAACTGCATTTCTGTCTATAAAAAGGAATCGCCTGAAAAACCAGACAGGTTTGATGCTGTTTGCCCGTAACAATGGTATATATAAATTTTATTTAAACGAGTTTTTACGTACCATCTTTGGATCTATCACATTTACTTTTGGCCCAGAAAAGTACGTAGAACAGTAGTACAGTACCAAGAACTACTATGGCACGTATTAAAATTTTTCGAGACATTGGTATTTTATATCTGTAATGCTGAACCTGTAACAAAGAAGAAGAAAAAATATGTAGCAATAATACTTGAAGCAATTTCAAATGAAGAGTGGTTTTGCATAGTTTACGTAAAGCGGTAGCCAAAAATTAATATATCTTTATAGGGCAAAAGAAAACAAAAAAGAAACCAGGATCAGGTCAATATTCAGGCAAGTTAAAGAACTCGAGCTTGAATGGTCAATAATCTCTATGTCTGACCCTTTTTGGAGGCGAAATATTCTAATTATATAAATGTTATGGTTTTTTATGTTTCGTTGAGGATAAGAAGGATGGACTGTGGAACACCGACCGTTAATTTAATTTTCCGGGTCTACTGCTCAGATCTACCCCGGGTCACCTCAGAGATCGTGGTACTTTCGGATGGGGACTTCCCCTCTACGTTCTCGGTCGGTTCTCGGATAGCTTTTGAATATATCTCACAAGTTGAGCCGTTTAGTCTATCAGCTGAGAGCAGAAAATGGTTCACTTAAGGGGAACAGTGAAACATGTCTTACCTAAATCTTTAACTATTAAGCATCACAAAAATGTATGATAGCAAGAACAGAACGGTAACTTTCACTTTGTAAATCGAATTTTAAATTTGCACCTCATACCTTGTTTTGCCGCCATCTTTGACTTTTGTCGAGGGCAACAAAGCTGCTTGTTTTCTTTTAACGTGCACAAATCGGGTATCAAAGTAAATTCAAAACGTATTGTTACTACAAACATGGTCTTCGTTTACTCTAGTGCTAGAACTAGAAGTATGTGACGTTATATATGACATCACAATGCCTGCTTGGTGGTGGTAATATTGCCAGGTTGCACATATCATTTGAAAAGAAAACGGCGGTAACGTTTTGAAAATTGTTGAAGAACAGAGTAGGTAGATAAAATACATGTATACAGGACAGTATTTTTTAATAAGCACCCCCCCCCCCCTCCCCCTCAGAAACGTTTGCTTTTTCACCTCAAGCCTGTTCGGGTTCAAATCTAGCTCATTGGTTCAGCGGAAAGATTTTTCTCCCTGGATAACCTTATATCGTGCTTCGTTATTCGGAATCCCCAACCGATTTTGAAGGCTTCAACAGAAATCGAATTTCCCGAAAGTACCATCAAACATCATCGCAATTGCCGAGCTGAGTTCACCAGCAAGAGAGATTTGCATACCCAAACCAGGCCATCTGATAATGCAGCAACCGGAACTGCACCTAGCGTAAGCCCTAGAGATGGAAATTAGCCAAATTACAGCGATTCTGCCAGATCAATGCTTGTTTTGTAAAAAGTCAAAGTACCAACCAAACACGAAGACCAGATAGAAGCTTCACGGTGTGCATGAATTTCGCGCCGACGAAGACGGTAAATTAGCACGTTCTTCTCTTCGTGTACAACAAAACACTGGTATGAGTGAAGTAGCGCGGAATTTGATTGGAATTTGTGCAAAAGATCTCATTTCCAGCGAAGCGAAGTACCACGCCACCTGCTATAAAAATTTTGTAAGAATAGTTTATTCCAACGCAAACGAAGATCAAAGATTGAATGAAACACATTGTGCACTACAGACTGTTTTTGAAGCTGTATACTGCTTCTGCGAAGATTCGACTGCCTACCCTGACGTAATCGAGTGTAAAGTTGTGGAAGAACTGTTTCTGAACAAAGCTAGTGAACTAGGAACAACTGTCTCAGAATCACACAAAAAGAACCTCACGAGAAAGCTGTCAGCCAAGTTTCCAAGAATTAATTTTATCACTAACAAGTATAACAAGGTGTTAATGTATCCAAACTCGTTAGCCATAAACAAAGTCATTCTGGATTTCTTTGCAATTGAGCTCAAAACCGCGCCAGAGTCACTTAAAGTGATAGAGATTGCACGATTAATTAACAATGAAATACTAGATCTTAAGTCCCAGATGTCTTTGGCCGCCTAAAGAGGACAATTTGAAACCAAGTAGAGCTAATGACTATATTCCATATGTACTTGATGTCTTTTTGACTGTGCTTATTTCTGCAACAATAAGGCTGAAAGAATCCTTAGGACAAGGTATTGTTTTTTCTGTTACGAATGGGACTGTGAAATCTCCAAAAAGCATGTGGTTTCCTTCTGTTGTAAAGGCCTTGTGTAACAACGTAGATGTTGTGAAGCTTATCAATAAGTACGGCCACGGCGTAAGTTATGACTTGGTAGAAGAGATTGAGACGTTATTTACGTTAGACGTTATTAGCAAGCAACGAGAAAACCGAGTCGTCCTTTCGGTCTGTGTAAAGCACTGTCGCACTGATGGCGGCCGATAGCATGGATAACTTAGAGTGCTTATTGAGCGGGTCCGGAAAGTCTGGAACAAGACTACCCCTACCACCAGCGGCGAAAAATGCAGGATATCCTCGCCAGCGACTGTGGTGACTAAAGAGATCCCCGAGGAATATGGCGGAAAAAGGGTATGGCCAGGGGATCTGTCGCACGTTCAAAACCTTGAAGTAAGTTCTTCTTTATAGTGAGAAAGCATAGGAACTGAGGCGCTACCTCGTGTGGGTCGAGCTAAGAAAGCTTGAAACACACCCATTACTGACTTGTACGGACTTGCTTTGACATTCAAGTCCGCGATCGTGTTGTGGTTGTGAAGAGCGAGCACAATTAGCTATTTGGACACTATAGTCTCTACTACCTGCCACTTACCTGAAGACCGCGTATGAGGCGCTGTCTCGAGAGTGTGAGATAAAAGGTTGGATACGGTTGAACGATGTTGTTTGTGTTTTTGATCAGGCTTTTTATGCCAAGGGCATGGACCTTTACTGGAAACGTAAGGAGTTATTCGTTGACCTGCATGGTCATAACAATAATGGTCTTTGGAGTAACTGGAAGCCGATTCGGGGATGCAGCGCTTAAAGAGCTAGCAGTCCAGAGCGATGTTGTGGCAGAACGTCATGTAGATAAAGCTCTAAATAGAAAACGGTACAGTAAACTCTGCATCTTTATAAATCTATGTATGAAGCCCTCAGGAGACCGCTCTTGAATGAGTTTCAGTGTTCAATCCAGTCATTTCCAGCCGTGAACTTGGACAGACGTTAACAATGGCACTAAGCACGGTGATGTTGATGCGTTAATGGTAATTTTAGTTATTTCACATATTGAAATAGCGCTTAAATGCACAAGATAGAAAACAAAATGGCAGTTACTGTGACGTCATCTATCATACCTTGTAAAGAAAGCTTAAATAATATACGTCTAGACAAAGAAATTGTGTGCATTTAAGAAACAATTCAACCCAAGATGGCGACCAAAATAAGATTTTCAGGGGCAAATTTAAAATTCGATTTTCAAAGTGAAAGCTACCGGCCGAACTGGCCGAACCAGTTCCAGAAATTTTCGAATTCGTCCCGTTGACTGGCCAGAAAAATACTTTTTCTGACCAATCAGCGAGGAGGACCAGCCGGAAACTTTGTCGCCTTCTTATACGATGTGGTTTTCTTCTTCGATTGGCGTGTGCCATCGGAAGATTCTCTTGGAGAGTTTCAGAAACAAAGATGCAACGAAGCTGAGGAAATCGCAAACCGTAACATGGGTGCAAGGAAACAGTACTCGTCGATTAATTTTCACGGGGGACTTATCGAAGGTATATCGTTATTCTTGATAACTAATGTACACGATTTCTACACTCAGTGTTGTTTTAATTTGATGGCGCGCAGAGCTAGTCGAATACACATCGCTTCCTATTATTTCTCCTCGATCATTGAGCTACTTCTAAAACTCTCCACGATGTGCAAATCTCCGTTGCATGGGCCATACAGGTATGTCAATGGAACGTGGGGACGATCGGCCAACTGTTTTTTATCAGTATATCGAGGTTTTCAAAACTTCAAAAACTCGGTTGGTGTCTTGGGAACGGAAATGTAAGCAAGAAAATTCAGGAGCCTTCATGCGAGTATTAAAGCAAGGAATGGAAGGCAGATGCAGGGCCAAAAAGGGCAAGATATTGCTCAGCTGTTCTCGACTAGCTCTGCGCGCAAGTAGAAATCGTGTACATTAGTTATCAAGATTAACGATATACCTTCGATAAGTCCCCCGTGAAAATTAATCGGAGAGTACCTTTTCCTAGCACCCATGTTACGGCTTGTGATTTCCTCGGCTTCGTTGCATCTTTTTTTCTGAAACTCTCCAAAAGAATCTTCCGATGGAACACCCCCAATCGAAGAAGAAAACCACATCGTGTAAGAAGGCGACAAAGTTCCCCGGCTGGACCTCCTCGCTGATTGGCCAGAAAAATATTTTTTGGCCTATCAGGAGCGGGACGAACTCCAAAATTACTGGAACTAGTTCGGTAAGAGTAAATTCCCTGGGACTTTTATGCCCTTTAAATGAACTTTCGGCGGAAGATATCGCACTGTCTCGACTAGCAGCCCCTGGATCTCCGAGGACGCCCCCTCAGCTGATGGACTAGTTGGCTCAATGAAAAACCCCGCTATTATTAGATACGGCCGGCTTGATTCTTTTGATTCTTTTGGTCATAAAAACTTTAAATTTCGAACAGATTCTTTGGTCGGTCTTTTCTTGTGTGCGATAAGACGTCAGATCCAATATCTTAACCAAATATCGTTTTTTGAGGAATATATAGAGGATACTACATGGCCGCGAGGGGGATACGAGTTTTATCTTCGAGTGTTGAAAGTATCTCTCACGAGAGATCGAAGCGAACGAGTGAGATAATTTCAGCACAAGAAGATGAAATCTGTATCTCCGCGAGGCCATTTAATGTTCTGTTTATTTCATAGATACTGATCAGTGAAATTTCCACATAAAACACAACTTGTTTTATTCATTTTCTAAACGGCCAAAATAGTCACTTATCGCAAAATGTCACTTATCGCAAAATCCTCACACGTGAAAGATAAAAATAGTATCTTCACTGCGTGCGGTGAAGATGTGATTTTTTGGTAAATGGAAAAATCCTGGTACTTCATCAGTATCTATATAATAAAAAGAACTTAATATGATGCGACTAACGTTGAGTTTGATATTTTTGTTAACCACACTGAAAAATGAATCAGTCATTTATATCATATATGTAAAGGTAATTTCAGTTCATCTCTACCTACGGAAGATGATCTTAGTAGGTCTTGCAACCCAACGCTAACTTACATAGATAATGAGCAATCCTTGTTATCCGTCAGATCCCTGAACTAGATCGAAGTAAGGAAAAAAAGTGTGACACTTCCCAGCACATAAAATACATATAAAATGCTTAGTAACCTTCTATTTCCAACAGGTATTTTTGTAACTACAAAAGCTATTCTTATTTTATGAACTTGTTGCTATGCCGTCGATGTCACAATTGAAGTCATCGCTCACTGAATAAAAGACACGGCAGTTCTATTCAAAAATCCCTTTCGTATCGCAGTGTTTGCAAAGTAGATGAAGAAAAAAAAACAAAACAATACTGCCGAGAAAAATGCGATAACGTTCTCCTGATCAGCAAATACGAATTATAACTTGTTTCTGTGTTCAATGACCAGTATGGTCGAAAAAGAAAAAAAATAATAAAACAAAGCTTTGTATCAGTCGCTGAATTTCTCCTGAGCAATTTTCAAGCACTCCTGAGCAATCCTCAAAAATCTACCTTCAAATAGATAAACATAGCATGCAGATATCTCGATATAATGTCTTGATGACAACTGAAGCTTTCAAAAAAAATTAATCAAAAAGCAAAAATAGCAATGTCTTCAATTCATTGTCATGACAATTCTGATCTTCTTTGATGGTTTCAAAAAGATGTCGTCAGCTCAATTTGTATTCACAGAAACAACAAGAAACTTCTTTTAATACCGCCAGAATAAATTAAATAAATTTTTGAGGAGAGCAATGACGACGTGTGGACGAGTTCATTTGCAATCAAGTTACATTACATCCAAAAACGAAAGAGTTCACTCCTGGCAGTATTTATTGTCCATAATGAAGCATTTGTAATACTGCTCAAAAATATATGTTTTGGTCTGACAAGGGAAAAAGCCGGAAAGGGGAGCTCGAAGAAGCCAGCAAGAAATCCATTTCAAAAGTAAGAATATGTTTTCTTTTGAACAATGAGAAGTGTATTCAAGTGTTACTAGTTTTAAGGTATTCACCAGTAGACTACAAAGTTCTTGATATATGACTCAACCACTACAAAAGGCTTGCTCACTTCATTACTTACATTCTTTGAAGATTCTTCTTTCTTCATTCGCTGTTGCTTTAACTTGTCTATTTTTCTCTAAGTGTGGGGAAGGAGGAAAGGTCTTGCAACAACCACGAGGCATTACACGACCATACAATAACGAATGATGATTGTCGTGAGTCGATTAATATCAAGCGACTCTGATTTAGGCCCTGTCGACACCTGAGAAATTTATAACTTGAACGGTGTTTTCGCTCTGAAAACGCATCAAATTTTACCGTACACACTACGCCGACGAAATTTTAAAATGCAACAATTAGCGGCCATTTTGGATTTGTCCTTCTGAACAAAACTCTGGAAGAGAAAGCACTTGATCTGATCGTAGCGTCATCGGTTTCGGCTCCGTTTTCAAAATGTTTAACGTTTACAGTGAAACGCAAAGCAGACGTTTTCAAATTCCTCCGGTCTGCAGGGCATTTTAAAAATGCTCCTTCCTCTTGTGGGATTAGCGTGGACGGTAGAAATGGCTGTCGAAATAAAGCTGCGTTTTCAAATTTAAATTTTCTAGTGAAGGCGGCCGGCGAGGTCTTAGAAGAGAGGTGGTCTGAGAAAGTCACCACAATGTGGATCACGTTTTGAATGTCGACCTCTGATCAGTCGATGCGCGGACACAAATCAAATATCAATTTTTCCTCGGGATTCAGCAGAGAATTGACTTGCCAGCACAAATCTATCCCGCCCTCTCAATCAGTGCAGCTAATTTGTGATGTCAACAATTTGTCAGTTGATTATCACCTTCTGTTCTTATCTTTGGCTTAAGTACCGCAGCGCTAGCCGAGTTAAATCAAACTCACTATTGTTTTTGGGCTTAATGGAAATGATGAACAAAGACAATGGGCCATTTCTTGATTCGTAATAATAGTGTATATCTGGATTGTCTTTTTTTCAGGTTGCAGCGTTGTCCTCTTTTTTACGTTTCTGTGCCGATGAAAAACTTGACAAAGTGCGTTAAGACCGTGACGGCGTTGCTTGTCTTAGTGGTTGTTGTGATCATCCTCAAACAACCTTATATTCATCAATGGGTTGATATCCCTCCGACAAAAGGTTGGTACTGGCTTGGTTTAACCAATTTGTGGTAAATGCCTTATGCTAGTAAAATTAATATTGTTCACCCGGCTTCTAAACTGGTTGATACACTACCGTATTACATACTGAAATACACAATTTCTACTTCTTCTACTTCTTCTACACAAATTCTTCTTCTTCTTCTACTTCTTCATTTCGCTTGATTACCTTTTGTCTCATTACATTTTTAGGGTATCCTCCGCGAGGAAATCTCAAGCAAAGACTCACAACATTGTACAATGGCGTCGAAACATTTGTGCTTTTCATCGGACATGCGCGCAGCGGTCACAGTCTCATCGGCGCCATTTTAGATGCTCATCCAGAGATTATTATTCCACACGAATGGAACGCGTTAGCTAAATGGGATCAATACAAACACATACATAGTGGTCAAGATAACACGGCAAAAACCCGTCTCTTCTTTGATCTGCATTCACTTTCGCGTTCTCAAGCCATGTTTGGAAATCGCGCGCCTTCTGGATCCAAACACAAGCAGTATTCTTACTATGTGCCTGGACAGTGGCAGGGAACGTACAGAGACAAAATTAGGGTAAGCTAAGAATTTTAACATTTAATTAAGGCAATGTGGCAAAGTTATGACATGCAGTGCTAAGCCTTACATGGCTTAGAAAGGCAATTTTACTGAGTTGATAACTATAATATGCATCTCTAATCAAAACGAAGTGAGACACAAGATCTACACACGTTGAATGAAAAGCGCAGTATCTGAACATACTGCGCCCGATAAGAATATATTTACTTAAACATTATTTGGTCAAAAAAGTAAAGTAACATGGAGAGAGCCTAACAGCTTGGAGGCCTTATTTGACATTGCCATCTCAACCATATTTTCACATACAGTCAAAAGTTCTTAATCTCCAGTTTTCCAGAAAAAATTTAACAAAATCGTACCTTTAAACATTAAGGTATCATCTGATTTTATTTCCAATTTTTACACTATTTTCAGACTTTCTGTTACACTGCGAACAGTCTCCTTTTTGCTCGAAAATCAGTTTCAAAGAACCGTACCAAAATGAGCTTTGTTACGTGTGCGAGCTTGAAGTGCCTAGCCGCTGACCGTTTTTGCGTTTTTCTTCACGGATTTGCAAGTAAAATAGAGACTGTTCGCAGTCTAGCTTTCTGAGGAAGGTGAATTAATGTAATGAATGACGTCATATAGTGTCATGGCCAAAAACAACAAAAAAACATGTTCTTCTCTGTAGAGCAGGCCAGTGGCGGATATGACTTCTGGTGTGTAGGTTTGAATACATAAAGTTTGCCTTGGATTTGCATCAAATAGCTCATACATGCTACCTGCGGTATGTGTAATTAGATGTAAATAAAGCTTGACATTGTTGTTGTTGTTGTTGTTGTTGTTGCTTCTCGTGTCGTTTTTGGATCAACAGGGCAGTACATCTTATTGTTTTGGTATCTGACACAGGTCATCGGTGACAAAAAAGGAACAACAACTAGCCAGAAACTAAGAAACCCCCAAAACGTAAAGCTATTAGACGAGATACAAACAACTCTGAAAACCAAGCTCAAATTCATTCACGTGATCAGGAACCCATTTGATAACATTGCTACGAAGCTGCTGAGAAATCTAGAGGCAAGGGACATGGCTCGGAATAAAAAGAACTTCAAAGTAAGTTTAATACTATAACATTCTATCTGTGAAATCCCTTAGCAAGAAAATAGAGGGCCTTCAATGGGAATGCAGAAAGTAAGACTAAGAGCCTGCTTGTTCTAAACTCATGTTGCAGATTCTTAATTCCGATCCTCTACCTTTGAGGTACTCAACAGAATTCCAATGTTGGAATTTCTGGCCAATGTTCTTTATCTAAACTGTCACAAGTTTTATTTGGAGATTAAAATATTTTGCAAGATGTAAACAGCCCAATCAAGTAGCCATTTACGTTCTTAAGGCGGCTCGTTCGTTGTTTGTTGTCCCAATTACACTCCTTGTTAAAGGCGTGGTTCAAAAACTAAAAATGCACGCAAGGAGAGGCGTGGTTTTTGTAAGGTGTTGCTTATGAATTGGAGCACGATATTATTGAACTTAATCACAAAACTGATCTAATTTTTTCTGCCGGCCATTATAATTTGAAATGGAATATAATGCGTTTAATAGACGTGCTTGTCTTATTTGGCCATATATTGATCAATCGGATAAAAGAAAGGCGGAGGCGTGTAGCCGAGTTGTAAGTGCGCTGCGGATTGAATTGTAATTATGAGGTGCCGGGACCACCTTGCCACAAGAATTAAATCTGTTATCTGTGTTCCTGAATTCAAGTTCTCCACGTCTTGAAAATAAAGCCAACTGTTTGGTATATTTTACAAGTTTTACTGTATTCACAATATTTGATTCTTTATAGGATAGCAGACCATAGCATGGCACTGATTGATGTCAAATAAAGAGATTTCGGCTTAAATCAAATGACAGATCACTTAACGAAAAAATGTCCAACACGTTATAATGGGTTATCGTAGTGCAGTCTTCTGTCCACGTGACTTGTGTCCCCTTATTAGTGTAGATTTCACCCAGGCTACATGGTTTGACACTTTGACACTATCATTAAGTATTATTTAGTATTATTTATTTATTTATTTATCATTATTATTATTATTATCATTAGTATTATTATTATCATTATTATTATTATTATTGCATTCCTCCGTCATCAGGGTGGTACAAAAAGGTTTAAAAAAACGCGTCGATTGGGCCAGTCTGCCATAATGTCTAGATGTAATAATATAAAATGTCATTTATGTCATTGATGTGCCATGTCTGACCGAAAACACAGCAATATTCAGACAATGACATGTTTGACTTTGTGTTTTAGGTAAACAATTCAACTTTACTGGAAGAACTCATAACTAACTTTTTTGATCACGTCGAGTCTGCCAAAACGCTTCACCAGTATGGCAAATATGAAGTGCTGGATATATACAGTCACGAAATTGTCTCTGAACCAAAGCAAAATCTGCAAAAGTTGTGCGATTTTTTGGAAGTGACCTGTGATGAAGACTATCTTGACGTTTCCTCGGAGTTATTGTACTCTAAGCCGTCGTTTACCAGGCACTTCGTTGTATGGACTAGCAAACAGAAGGAGAGAGTTTTAAACTTGATGAAACAATATACATTTATGAACCCGTTTACGTTTGATAGTAATTGAGCAAGGAGAGTTACTGGTCACTATTGAACGCAGAAATCATTTCTAAACTACATGACATGTAATGTGTGTTCGCCGTTTTCTTCGAAAGGAAAAATAAATAACAAGCAGTTGTAAAAAGTAATCAGCAAATAACGTGTAAGAAAATGCGATTCAGAAAGTGATAAACATACCATCACAATATCTTCTGGCAAAGTACTTAGCATGAGTGAAGCATTAATTAGCGAATTTGTTAGGTCAATAAACAGAGGTCCTGGTTGAATTCAAACTGGTTGTCATCGTATTCCTGGCAAATTCATGTGACTTTGTAGTGTAAAAATATAAATCTCTTTTTTTATTTTGAACGAGCCATGCTTTAGACAGTGGTAGGGAAGCTTAGGGAGGACTTAGGGGCCAGTGTTTCATCTCATAACATAACGTCTCTCTTAAAAGCAGCTTCAAAATGGTTATCCCGACAGATTGAAGAGTTTTGTTGCAGCGCGGCTTAAGTAAATAAGTCAAACTACCCAGTCAGATTAAAGAACACAAGCGATGAACTGTGACTTTGTGTGTTCCGACAGCGCTTAGAGCGCAAAGCACAATTGCAACCTGTAGCACTTGTTCCACTTTTACGATTGTAGACATATATCATATATCTAGTTAAGAGATCCAACTCAATTCGAGTGTACTGGACAATCCTCGCCAAGAACCCTGAGATAAAGTATAACAAGCGCGCGTTGGAGAACGGTAGGTTGCCAACATGGCGTGTAGCGCCGAGTTGCCTATAATCATCTCATATCCAACAAGCGTGAATGGAATAATTGGTTATTAAAAACGCCCCCTAATCGGCCTAGTGAATAACTATTTTTTTTTTATTTTACATGAATGCATATAATTATGTTCTTTGCGTCCCCTGTGGTCTGAGTTCATTGACAGTAAAGAAATTAGCATTGAACCAGAGCCTGAATTATGAAGTTTTGCAAACCAAAGCGAATTTCCCATTGGGCAAGCGAGAAGATTTTCATGAGCGCAAATCGTGTGGGAGCTTACAGACCAAAATTTACACTTGCTCTTTATTTTCGGGTTGGAGATTTTTCGTGTTGAATTCCTTAGTTGTCCAGGGTCGCGTTACACGTAGGTCTCCTCTCTTGACCGCGCGTGGTTTATTCTTAATTCACTTAGCCTGCGTGCAAGCGTTTCCCGTTCCTTGATCTTTCTTTGCTCCCCAACCCCACGGAAACGCTCGCTACGCAGGCTATAATTCACTGGAATTCGCACAGGAGGCCCAAGCGCGAGATGAGAGGAAACGGGACTCTTGACTACGAGCGGTGTTGTGTTACAAAGATGCGATTTACAAGGGTAATTTGTATGGGAACTTTACGAATTTGCTTTTAACACCTAAAATTTAATGTTTTGTGAATAAAACTGACTTTTCTTGCTTTCCTGTCGTATTCTTTGTTGTTTCGCCGTGTTTGAGGCCGTTTTGAAGCGTTTTCAGCAAGTTAGCGCTGGTGGTGGTGTCCTAGTTGTCAACACCGCTCGTAGTCAAGAGTCACGTTCGCCTAAGTCTCATTTACATTTCAATTATTTCCTTGGGCCACTTGGCTTGGAATGACCCCTTAGAATTCGTGGCCACAATTTCCTTTAGTTGAGCCTTGGTAAACGTAAGCGGCGGTCATCTTCGAGCTAATGACGACATCAGACGGAGAGGTGATTTGAAAACGAATTGCTGACTTGGATTTAGAGGTAATTTCTGGCACGCATCAGAGTGAATCATGTGGTGTTCGACTAAAAAGCAATATGTTACAATAATTCTGAGAAAAGGCGACAAACAGAATCAAAAATATAAAAAACAAGCAATCTACAGCTATTTCGTCCTATTGATGCGAACTGGTAGACTGAAATAACTGATGAACACACGATTGCTTCATGATGATGATAATAATAATAATAATAATAACAATAATAATAATAATAATAATAATAATAATAATTTTATTTAAGTGTCAAGGTAGCTATTTAGCTTACAGAAGCTAATTGGGGACACTACTACGTTACAACATATTAAGAATTAAAATGTACAGTTAAGAATACGAATTAAGAATTAATTGGGTACACTAGACTACTTTACAATATATTAAGGTTTACAGTGTAAGAAACTGTTTCTAAAAATTACAAATACAATATAATACAAGAGAGAAATACAAATTGATATTTAAGTGAGTAGTTCAAGGATTAAGAAGTGCATATAAGACAGTTTGAACACGCATCCTCGATTAGAGCACTGAGGTCTTTGTTTAATGATTCTTAATAATTCTATATTACTATTATTATTATTATTATTATTATTATTATTATTATTATTATTATTATTATTATATGATATAATACAAATTGAACGAAAATCGTACGCAAAGAATCACATGTATTTTACAGGTAAATATCTTAATGAACGTAGTTCAATGTAGTAATATACATGATACCACAAGCCGGTTTTCGTTCTCATCGTGTTGAAATAAAGGTTTTATGTTTTTCGGCTTATGTTAGTGATCAACGAGTCAAATTTTAAATCAAGTGTAGCGAACGTACGGAAAATGCTACCTACTGGCCCCTTAATGCGAACTTAAAGTATTTAAACTTTGTTAATTAATAAGTGTTCAAACGGAAAAACGTGAGTAACATATTGTCACTTAATCCATCCGAATTGGTTCAAGGTCACAAGCAAATTAATATCGTGAAAGACAACTGTTCTCTGACGTTACAAGCAAACTTCTTGGTTGAAGACATAGTCTGCAAGAAGTCTCTCTTTTGCTCGGAAATCCGTGGGGAAAAACGAAAAGAAGAACGGGGGTTCGTTAGCCAGCGAGCGTGATATGCAAAGCCGCGAGCCGCGAGCTATTCGCGTGTCACAGTTGCAGTCACACTTGTTTTGCTATCTTCACTGGGTTCTTCCCCACGGATTTCTGAGGAAACGAGACCCTGCTCACAGTCTATTGAGGGCAATCAAAGGAAAATCTGGAGTCTAGGATCCTCTAGAAGAACGATCTTGTTGATGGGACATTCAAGGACCACGGACTTCAGCCTGACTCTCCTCACAAGACTGTTTATCTTGTTTGGCTTTACTTGTAGGATGCGATTAAGGGGCCAGAAGTTTTCTACTACGAGTACAATGTCTCCAGTTTCAAAGTAACACCTTTATTCAGTGCAGTGATTGCAACTAAAATCCCAGATACTGACTTTTAAAAACAAACTCCAACCGAATAAACTAGTCATAAGCTCACAATTGCGCATTGCAGACCTATTTTTAATAATAGAGCTTATCCCAAGGTTTACTCTTCAAAGCTATTGTTAGATGTCTCAGTCCCGCTTTTGGAAACCCCAGGAAAAAAAGGCCAGTCCCATCCCCTACTAGACGCGTTACATTATCTACGGAAAAACTAGGTGTCGCATCAAAAAATAGATTGAGAGGTACTATTTTAGGAATAACGCCTATATGAGGGATTAGCTCCAATTATTCTTAATCTCCCTTTCAAATTTTTCAATTTGTTCTGGACACGGTTTGAGATAAATGTCGCTTCAATAATCTTATTGGAGGCTGGACAGGCTGGAGTCCAGTCCCCGTTAAACCATTACTTTCTTGGTCTCAAACCAGGACCAGGCCGTATTGCGATAGGAAAATCAATACGGCGAGCTCGCAAGGCATGAGATTTACTCGTAAAGAACGAGCTTCCCAGGTTAATAGGTTGTTTTATATTATGGAGTTCTCTGTTCTGTCTTTGAAGGCTCGTAATCGGCCAGTGGGCATTACAGGAAAATATCGCCCCACAGTAAGCCACTCAGAACGCGCGTTAGATCAGCTACAAACACGGACCATATAATAAAAACCGTTGTCGCTTTCCTTTTACAATACAATAGAATTATCCATAAATGTATTTTTCGAATAGAAAAGGTTTTTCCGGGGAAACAAAGAGCTTCTTCCTACGAACAGAGAGTTTATAGACTGACATCATGTTCCTTGGAAAAATAAATCCAGCCCTATATGCGCCTTAACAAAGAACTAGTCACTGTCAAATGAAAACTGATATTTTAAGAATTGATACTTACTGATTTCACGAGTTACTCTTTGTTTCTGCTGCTTTGTCCATTTTACAAAATATCTCGTTTTAGAAGGTTTAGAATATATAATTTTGGAAGCTAAGTCTACAAACTCGTCATAACAGGCGACATTAAGAAAGTCACATAATTTTTGCAGAGTTTCCCTTGGCTTTGCTATCATGTCGCGGCTGTAGACATCTAGGATTGGATACTTGGACATCTCGTGAAGCTTTTGGACTGTTTGAGCCCTTGTGAAGTAATCTCTAATTGACGACGTTAATGTGTTTAGTGCAGATCCGTTGACTACCTAAACACAAACCAGGAAAGCGCAGATTAAAATGGTTGGTGATGCAAAAAATAAGCCAGCAAAGTAGGAAAGAAAGACGGGCAAGATCCTAACTTTACTTGCTCTTTTAAAGTTGACGAAATGGTAAACATCGTTGTCATTTTTCGAGAAAACACCCTCTTCATAAGCAAAAAAATGTATACCTATAGATTCACCTTCCAAAAGGTATTTCGGAAACTATTTATAATAACAATGAAAATAACAAGAAAAAATTGTTCTTTAGTGTCTGAAAGACGCTACCAAAATGTCATGGTATCACAAAGAGTCAATTAAGGACGTTCGCGCCAATTGTTTCTGCGTGCATCGAGCGCGCGCGCTAAGTAGTAAAGTGAACAATAATAGGGCGTGAATGACCATAGTTACAACTTTGCGTGGATTTAACGATCTTGGACGTTTCGGTGACCCCTATTTTTCTTTCGATGGGTCATTTTCTAGACCGATTTTCTACGTTTTGCGAAAAAATGAAGAAAATCAATCGAGTAGAAGTTTTAATTTTTTGCAAAACGTTCCATCGAATTCTGTTTATTTCACCTCTTGGCTTAGCTGTTGGAGTTGGAAGCAGAAGAGTTGTTTTGTAATATTTGCCCCGTGATTAAACGACTGAGTTAATGAAAGACGTGTTTAGACTGTTTGCTTGTGAGGTAAAATTTGCATGAAATTCTTGCATTGTTTTGGAGCTGGTATATTGTTTATCTGCAACTTCCATTCTCTAACTTTTCTGAGAAAAAGCACAGTGCTGCCATCTATTTTCCTCCATTGTTCCAATGCAAAACAAATACTTCTGCACTAGAAATTCTTACAGAAATGATAAGACCTAGCACTAGGAATGTTTTTTTTTCTCAACCCTATGCAGTTTTCAATGTTCACACTTGCATGGAAAAGGTAAATGGGAACATTTTTATTTTTCCATGCTTTAAACTTTTTCAGCTTTCTGAGGCTCAGGCTGAAGGTTGACAAACATTCTATGCAATGAACCAAAATAATGCTTATCTGGTGAATTATTTTGCTGCAGCAGGCAAAACACTGGTGCTGGGTATTGGCCAAAAAGGCCTGTTTTTGCAACTTGCAACTTTTCAGATTTTTTTCTCTGCAAATATTCAATGCCAGCCAACCATTTTGGTTCATTGCATAGACCAACATAATTTGTAAAAAATTGTTTCTTTCCTGAGTGACTTGGTGTTTTTTCTCAGTTATCATTATATGAAAAGCACCCAGTGAGGCAATAAGGCTTGTGCTGTTACCATGGAAACAAGAGACCCAGACATCACTGTGTTTGTCATCATTCATGGCAACTAGTGTAATGATGTTGATATTGTCTAATTAAGTTTGATTTTCAAGTAAAAGGTCTTCTTGACTATCGAGCCACCTTAAGGTTTGTGAAAATGATGACAATTTTTGAAATTATTAACGCCACAGATTCACCTATACAAAATAGTGTTAGGATAGTTTGCCTCTGTTGACTTATCTTTGATATTTTAACCTAAAAACCCTGGAGATCATTCTGAATCACGCCCACCAATTTATCAAAATCACACTAGTTTTCCACAGGCGTTACCTCTCAAACGAAGACGGTGACCCCCAATTTTTATTTCATTTCTGAAAGAAGTAAATCATTACCTGTCCGCAGTAGAAGTTTAAAAAAATCTACCAAGTAGAAAGTTTTCGCGCTAACGTCCTTAAAGCTGTGAAGCTGTTTTTATGACGACAGCTTTAAATGTGCAAATGAATATATGAAATATCATATATTTGAACTGCGGAAAAAGATATGATGATTGATCATCGCAGCTATACAAGCCTGAAAAAAATTTAGGCCTGAACGGGATTCGAGCCCATGACCTCTGCGATACCGGTGAAGTGCTCTACCAACTGAGCTATCAAGCCACCTGGGAGCTGGTTGTTGCACATGGAACTGGCTAGCTAAAAAGACCACCACAAACCGCATAATATCAAGCCAAGGTTCAATAATTATTCAATCTAGAAGAAATACAGTAATAATTCGCAATCAGAACGCGCAAATCAAGTCTTTATTAATTAGCTAAATTTAGAAAACTTCAATGTAAACTTATTTCTGTGGCGGGTAGTTACAACAGTCGCACTTTGCAGGTTTGCACTGAGTCTTTAACAGATTTTCCAGGTAAGCAGGTTTAACAGACAGACTAAATTAACTTCTTTCTCACTTCGATTCTAATGAAAAACTGGTTTAAATAACCTAACGCCTTTAAATCAATGTATATAATTTATGTTTCTTGTCATCAAATAAATCTGTCAATTAAGAGGCCACGCCCATTTGATCAACGAAACACTGGTCAAATTGTGAGTTCGTAATATACCCGTAGAAGGTGAAAAATGGTATCGCAGAGGTCATGGGTTCGAATCCCGTTCAGGCCTGAATGATTTTTTTTCTGGCTTTAATTTCACAACTGCTTAAGTTGTGAGTATAACTGCGATGATCACACATCATGGGATCAGGAGCCCATCACGTTGTAGACAATGAATTTCCTTAGTGGCTCTAACTAAGCTATTCCAGATATTAGTACTTCTATACTTGTGGGAGGCGCGGTGGCCTCATGGTTAGTGAGCTCGACTCCGGATCGAGCGGCCTGGCCAGGGACATTGTGTTGTGTTTTTGGGCAAGACACTCACAGCGCCTCTCTCCACCCAGGTGTATAAATAGGTACCGGCGAATTTAATGCTCCCCCCCTGCGATGGACTGGCATCCCATCCAGGGGGGAGTAGCAATATTCCTAGTCGCTTAATGCTACAGAAACCGGGATAAGCTCCGGCCTGATGGGCCATTTAGACTTTACTTACTTATTTACTTGAAGGTGCGTTGGTCGGTGGAAGTTTTATAAAGAGGTATATGGTAATGCGTCACGTGTCCGAATGTCGCGGATATGAATGTTGAAACGCTTGATTAATTTCTTGTTGAGACATTCAGGAGCGAGTTCATTCGAGCATTTGAAGGCTAGTAAAAATCCCTATAATGTAACAGATGCTTAACACATAGCCAGTTAAGTTGGTGAAGTAGAGGAGTCACACGATATGATGTAGGTAACATCTCTTATTTTTTTTTCCTTTTATCTTCTTTTTTTCTGTAAGAAGCGAAAACTCTTACTCTTCTAAGCATTGTGCCAGCGTGAACCTGGAGGACAGGTAAAGGCGTTTTAACTCTGAATATTCCTAATATTTATCTAAAAACGATTTGATGATTCATTTATTTGGCTAAGAGAATTAATTTTTTTTGTGATAGTTATATTTCAAAGCGTGTTTTATCAAAATTTGCTATCAGCTCCAAAATAGACCATTTTACAGTTGTCTGCTCGGTTACATGGCCTTTGGACGTTCAAAGGCCAGACAACTGTAAAATGGTCTATTGACATTTATGCTTCTGAGCTGTGCAGTTTAATGTTATAACTTTCTGCTGTATTTTTCATAGTGACCGTATTTTTTACGCTAAATAATGTGTCAATTCAACCAATACATGTTAAGGGTTAACGGGTAAAATGTTACTTACTTTCTGCTGATTCCGTGGATCCCGCTCTTTCAATAATCTCAGACATATTGTAGCGATGTTGTCGAACGGATTTCTGATAACATGAATCAGTTTAACTTGAGCCATTGCCACTTTCTGAAGTTCTTGTAGATCCTTAAGTCCTTCTGGTTTACCAAGTGCTCTGGCTGTTCCAGTGGCTTTCTTGTCTCCAATTACCTACGTTAATGGCTGTCAGTACTACATATTTTTAAATGACCAAATTTCACACTCTAGTTTTTTGCAAAGCGTACACAAACGACGACAACGTGGGGAACGGGAACCTTAGGGTCAGACAGATTTGCTTTTAATAGGGGTTGTCCCTGGCGTCGCCTTCGTCTTTACAACATTTGTTAAATTCCTTCGTTAAAAGAACCCTCTCATGAAGACTAATCAAAATAGAAAGACTTGCTCAGTGCATGACGTATTGTTGTACTCAGGGCTTGATGTTTTCATGTCAATCTGCTGACAGGGATGTTCTCGTAACTGAAGTTTCTTGCTTTGATTTACCAATTTTAGTTTATAGACATAAGATTTAAGAAGCCAAACAGACGAGGTATTTGTAAAAGTAATCAGACGAGTTCAGTTTGGAATTAATTTTGCTCGAGTGTAATTTCAGCTTTTAGAAAAACTTAATTATTGCTCCTTTAATTTTAAACTGTAACATCCTCCCTTGATCTCATATTACAAGTCTTTCAACTATTGATTGAAAAAGGAATCACTCCGTTAAGAATCTTCAAGTGATCCAAAATTGGCAGTGGACTTTGCATAGGCTATCTCAAATGAGTCTAAAACGTGCGTTTCTTTGGGAAAATCAGAGGTCGGATTATGTGTTTCTTTACTAAATTCAAGATCAGTCGGATCGTGTTGCAACCTTTTTGTAAGTGCTGCCAACTTTGGTTCTTTATTTCCAACTGCTTAGTATGACATATTTTTCTACTCGGGTGTTGATACTTCCATGACTGCAGCTTTTCTGAATTTTACTTTCTGAATTAGCAAAACATAGCTTTCAAGCAGTTGTAGTCACATTTCTAGGACTTCTTAGCTGTATTTTCGTTTTTTTGTTATTGGTATTGAGGTATTTTTGACGCTTGAATTTTTAACCTATATGCCAGAGGCTTTTGATGCGTGGTTTCTTTCAACAGTGAAACCCCCCCCCCCAAAAAAAAAAAAAAAAAAAAAAAATTGGCCTTGATTTCTGTTAAACTGATTTACAAATTTCTCTGAATTCCAAGGATTTTGAAAAGGATCTGTACCTAAAATTTACCTTTAGTTTGTTTCTGTACTTTCCTTGCCAACTTCCTGGAATATTATAGGTATACGAACGTCCACACTTTGGGGCACGACTTCCAGACACTGTCTGTCTTTTTGAAGTAGAATGCAACTCAGAAAAGATACGATGCCTTCGACTATAAATGTCTATATTTGGGTCCTTAGTAAAGTTTTGAAACTTTTCCAGAAGGTTGAACTCGTTTGCAATTATCATTTCCGGGTGAGAGTCCAAAATGGAAGCTACAAGAGTGTGACCACTTCTTGGATGGCCAACGAAAAGGACGAGAACTTCAACGCTATCATACTGACCATTGTGCTTGAAGTCTTGTTTCCTTTGAACTAGGGAATCAAATGTAAAGGCCAATTTAAAGAAACGATATTAGAAATAAAGTATATTTTTAATTTTCTTGCATTTTGTTGTCCACCAAGAGATTATCAGGGAAAGAGAGTGAGTCGCCATATAGTCCCCTTGTACATAAGGTAATGAATCTAAGTTACAGTTTTTCCGCGGATTTTACTCGCGCGTTGCGTGGCTGTTACTCGCGCTCTACGTGGATGTTTTTGTCCAGGATTTTGTTTTATTTCTTTTCATTTCCTTAAAAGAAAAACCTCTAACGATCTCCCCTGCTCAAACAATAGCATTGAGGGTCTCGAGGAAACAAAACTTACTGTTTCCCTTGGGAGCAGTCATTAAGTGCTTAATAACTCACGTCTGCAAAACCATTGTACTCGTTGCCTAAGACGATGGCCGTTTGAGTTTGTTTTTTATATTCCCTGAAACCGAATAAACGGAAAAATAATGAAAAGTCAAACGAGCACAAAGCAAGCGCAAAGCTCCGCAGAAGACAAATCTGCTATGAACGTCTTTTGAATATCAAAGCGTATAAAATGGCTTTTCATCAAATTTCCCTCTATTTTCGTCTCAGGTAGTTTCAAGAAAGTCGCTTGCCGTCCACGCATCGCGCGAGTAGCGTCCTAGGAAGAACTGGGTATTATGTCTAAAAATAACTTAAGAGGAATTACGTTGGGTATGAGGAGTTTATGCGTTGTTCACTCTCTCACCTTGATAATTTCTTGAGTCCAGACAACGCTCGCTCTGATTGGATATTTATAAAATTTGATCCTGCTGTAATACCCATGGGTGAAAGAATTACAAAAATTAAATTGAATGACAATATTCGATATTACTGCAGAGACCAATGATAGTCATTGCAGACTTAAAAAAAAACACACCCGCGTTAAGGCCACTAGGCCTCTTGTTTATTTATACATTGGCCATGCCTAGGTGTCAAAAGATAGAACTAAATAGTACAGGTAACTGAAGTAAATGCTTACTGAATGAAATGCTGCTTTTCATATAAATATAATACAGTAATACAGTTAAACAATATTTTGATTTTTTACTTTGCGGCTGCCTTCCATGTCTTTAACCTTGCTGTCATACTTGCAGGGAGCCTCCTGAGTATTATTATTTACAGCTTCCTTCCCGATACACACGGAACCAAGTGGAAGAAATTCATGAACGCTGGAAATGGTTTTATGTTAGAGTAATTGCCCAGTGGCTCTCCCGCTCTTGTTGTAAACTTTTTCCCGAAAATATCGCATCGTTCCGACTAGCAGCTGGGTCTCCGAGGATGACATTTATGAGAGACGATAGCCTTTAATTTACCTATTAAACCCAGGAGTAAAAAAGATAATTTAAAACTATAGACTTTTGTTAGATTTTTTTCAATACTTACCTAAATTATCTCTGAATGACTGGAAAGAATAGTTGTTGGTTAACGTCGGTTGAAGCCACATGACAAGGGTAAGCAATGCCGTCACCAAAACCAGCACAAAGAACAGAAAGATGACCCTTCCCTTCAGTGTCGTCATTGAGTAACAGACCATAAGACTCTACCTTAAGTGAGAAAATACGCAAATTAAGGACTTATCCCACTTTGTTTTGCCACGACCAAAATTAAAGTCCTGAATTTGTCATTCAAATTGTCCAGTAAGCAATCAAATTGTAAAGCAACGTGTCTGTTTGATTATATCTTTTTGTTTATCACTGAGTAATTCAAAAGTCATGTGTTGAGAGAATTATAAAACCATCTAGCTTATTAAAAAAATTGCCAATGGAAATGACGAAGTAAAGTTAACTTTGCTCATGCCATCGTTCATGCACCGCTGGATTATAATGCAAACTGATTTTAACAGCGTGGCTGTGTTAGTTATTTTATAATTTGCAACTTTGGTTCACTGGCAGAGGCTTAAGTATGAAACTCTAAACCATTGCCAGTTTATACTTAGATACCTCCGTGAAGCAAATTAATTCAGCTGATTGCTATTTGCATGGGCGCTGAAATTAGTGACTACTTTCAGTTTTAATGTACGAAATTAACTACCACGGAGTTGAAAATTATTTATAATCAATAATTTAACCTTCGTTAATTGAAAAATAAAGCTGGCTTAAATTGTCTTTCTCCTTTACCACGATCAAGATATCTCCTTTACCAAGATCGTCGGCCTCTTAACATCTCAGGAGATGATAGTCTGCAACAGGAGGTATCTCCCGGCCTGGGCAAGTGAGTAATGAGGACTAGCTGTAGCCCATGCAGCAAGCCCCCCTCTCCTCGCCACTGCCTTTAGGACTTTTCCTCGAGATTTACTTCTGAAGCCCCTCCCTTGAAAGAGTGTAGCCGCGAGGCAGCGGAGGTTTGAAGTCAGAGTTTTCCTTCTCCTAGACAGGCAGACGTGTCGAGCCCCATGATCGAAGAGAGTCGAATTCTATGCTAGCACACGATATTTTCCACACCAACCTTGCACAGATAGGCAGAAACGTTTAATTGCTTTTCCGTTTTTGTGTCTTAAGCTGCTCTGCTGTAACTAAGATAGGAATTATTTTCTATACCGGAGCTGTCAATTCGCACCTAGTTTCCTATTTTTAATGGCCTCTAGTTCATTGCATCCGTCTTTTTAATTTTGAGATTATTTCCCGTCGTAGAGGCAGATGGAATATTTAAGTAGTTCCGTTTTAACTTCAAAGGAATTTTATTTTCGTCTCCTTTGTGTCCTTATTTAAATATTGCTATTATTATGTGTAACAATGGAACCTCACACCAGTTCATACTTAAGCAAGTACTCTGTAAAGCTTTTTCGATTACATACATGACGGCGTGCCGATTACTAGTTTAGCTTTTACTCTAGCACGATGTATGTTAGAGTGCTCTACGAATAAAAGTCTGCTGTGGAACTAAAACGCTGTCTCCTTCTTGACGTCCGTACAAGCTCACTCGAAGTAGATCTCCTTGTACCAGGAAATCGTGACGAGTTTCCGTTCGTTAATTCCCTCCGTTTTGTACCTACCCGCGGAGGTTCAGTTTAATGGGCGAAAACCTATCGTCACTGAAGGTTCACAGCGCTGTATTAAAATATTTCTAAATCAATATTAGGCACCCAAACAGGCTCCTTGAAAAGCAAAAAATCGCCCATATTTATAACTTAGTCGGGACCGATGACCGGACACCTGTCAGGCGGCAGCCTCGTTCTTAACTCGAAATAGCCGTGGAAACATTCGCCAGCGCCTCGTGTTCCCACAGCATTTCTTCAAACTTCCACTCGTGTTTCTATAACTCGATAGAAACACGGTACATGTTTTCTATTTCTTAAATAAACAATAAAAATGTTTAAGGAACTAAGTGAAGAATGATCATCGCAGTCAATTGAAAGTGAAGAATGATCATCGCAGTCAATTTTCCAATTTAAGCAATTGGAAAGAAGAAGCCTGAAAAAAATCAGGGCTTCAACGGGATTCGAACCCGTGACCTCCGCGATACATATTGATTACTGTACTGTATTGATCATTTTTTGTGCGCGCTCTCGTCTCAAGTGCAACTCAGGAATATGTATAAAAAAACAATTATCGCATGATCGCGGTGTGTGGTACAGGCAACATTGAGCTAAGATACGGGGCGCTTCTGATGCAATTTGAATTGCTTTGAAAGTAAGATGTCGATGAACTTTTTTAATTGTGATGTACAAAAGTCGACATTTTACAATACTTTACCAGGGTCCTAAAATTACAGGTTCAACTAGCTTTTCTATTTTTAACAAAAAAATGATTGGATCTTTAATGAATTGAGTCTGAATTGACCTACCCACACTTCCACGAAATTGCCTTCGTCGCTATGCGACTGGGTTTGATTTTGTAAAAATTCTAGTTAATTATTACGCGGATGCAAAGCAATCCGCGTTAGAAATTGGGACGAGTTTGTTTTTTTTTTTGTTTTGTTTTTTTTTTCTTCATGGTAGTCGCAAATAGTAACGCAAGTTGTTATTGGCTACAGCTACATTGTAGCCAATGGTAG
>OMLO01000225.1_pt1 | contig 32879 bp, 17 predicted proteins | sample 1674811 | NCBI WGS metagenome assembly OMLO01 (sample SAMN06265003, study PRJEB25207) | coral metagenome | isolation source: Coral host | place: Mexico:La Bocana,Puerto Morelos, Mexico | collected 2008-11-13
GTGCAAAAATCGATACCCTATTTATGACCAAAATGGCGGCAAAATGGCTAAAATCGATACCCAATTTATTACCAAAAGGGCTGAAAAACCATACCCTTTGGGGCCGCACATACCTATATAGCCTATATAAGGGAGTACCCCCCCCAGGCTCTACCCCCAATAAATCAAGAAAAAAAGCACTTTGAACAAGTGAAAGGTTATGCCTTCTCTGTCTACTGAGTAAACACTAACAAGAAACCTTTTACAACCAACAACTTCCAATCCAAGTTTTCCAAATTTGCGAACACTTTAATATCCCAGTTACAATGCACCTTATCTTACTTCCAGGACAGAACCCATCTTCATAAAGTAGCAAGAGGGTTTCTCAACAGGAGTGAAATTTAAAATTTATCCACAACTGTATCATTGTCTCTTGAACACCTCTAAGATCAGGGTTCCCTTGAAAGCTCAATAGAAACACATGCAACAGCTATTAAAATGTGTTAATAATTATCAATTATTAATAATTATTGTTACTGTGACTGTCTGTAAAGTTAAAGCTATCTACCACCTACCAATAATATAATAGAGGAGCAGTTTTCAATATTGAGTGTTGAAGGTAACTCCCATTTGCTTCTTTTGTATTGTAAGCGATTGGCAATGTGTCAATCAGAAGTCAACTCATGACTCAAGTTGCGCTTATTTTGCAGTACTTCCCATCAGCCATGTAAATTTGCTTTGGTTTTATTGGCTCGTTGGATTGCCTGACTGTCTCTTTGCTAGAATGATTACTTTGAAGTTGGTTTAACAACACTCAATTAAAAACTGCTCTAAATATAGCTACTGCAGTATATTTGTGTGTTTCCAGAAAATATCCATCACCTTCCCAAAGTGGGTTTTTTAGTTTGAATCCCACACCACTGGAAAATTTCCCTTTAACTTTGGCTTTTGAAATCCCCCTGTCCCTTGTAATTACTGTTAACCTACCTTGGGGTTGGTGTGGATATTTTCTTGGACTACACATTATTATTACATATTAATCCTCTTTGATCCTAATCTAATTGAAATAATTGTGTGAAATTGTGTGAATCTAAAGTTCTGTATGCTCAGTAGCATCATCTTCATGTTCGTCCTCTGTTTCTGGCCCTTCAGGCCCATCTTCAAACCCATCTTCCTCCCTGTCCTCCTCCTCATCCCATGGTTCATCAGGCTCCTCAGGTTTGTCCTCAAATGGCTCCTCAGGGACTTCACTTCTGCCTTCTGCTGATTTCAACAAGCCATGTGTTTCCAGAAGCTGGGATATTTCCTCTCTTTTCTTCTCTGCAACATCCTCTTCCTGTGTGAGTAAAAAAAACAACAAGACAAAAGATGAAGATCACTGAACCAAGAACAGGTTACAAGGACTTCAAGGACTTCAGGTTACAAGGAAATGGTACAAGTCACAGAACATTCCTCCTGTTTGGAATCCATTACAAGTTGCAGGCACAGACTGAACCTTTTCTAATATTGTACAGTGGAAGTCAACTCCGCAGATACCTAATTAATACAGAAACCTGCTCATTATGGTCAGTTTTGTTTGTCCTGACATAAAAGCTCATAACAGCTTAATGCAGACAACAGACACTTTTCTGGGACCCTAGTGACAAGCTCACACACACTAATTATGCATCTGTAAAGCAATGGCTATCTATGCACTGTAGAAGTGACTTAGAGCTCATTCATTGGAATGCTTACATTTTTTGCCTTTATTACTATTGAAACGTCTACTTGTAGATAAAATCTCACTGCCTTGTCACATTTTCCTGGAAAATACTTTTAGTTAAGATTAAGTTCTGCACCAGAGTTTAACAATGTTGATGACAAAATTGGAGTACAACACGAGATAAAGATGAGGTACAATGTTAAGGTGAAGTCAGGATAACTACTTTGTGATTACTCACCAGCACTACTTTATTGTCAGCATTTAAGAACACCATGGTTGGGTCTTTACCTGGAATGTACCTGATTTTTACATCATGGCTCTTATGGTTAAGAATCATATTGAATTGATGTTCTGGACTAAGAAAATAATATTACATTTTTATACAGTCAAAAATAAATCTAGTAAAATTGATGTGCAAAAACCTTTAGCAGCCCCTTGCAAGTCTAAGGTGTCCAGTTTTTCTCCCCAAGAGGAAGCAAAAAAGTCTTGTAATGCACTTCTAAAATTGTCTCACATCTACGTCATACGGAAACATGGAAAGTTATCAGACTGAAAATAGGAACTATTACATAGCATTGCCAATAAACAAGGACATTTGAAAAACACAATTAATTAGGTACACTAGAAAAATAAACCACCATGTATATGTATTGATAATTAATATTATTGGACATGAATAAAAGGATACTAGTAAGGCAATAGCTCCCTAATAAAAGCCTTCACCTGTTGAAATAATTCAGAAGGAATATAATTACTAAAAGGTGAATGTCAGTGTAAATTTTACCTGTTTTGAATCAAGCATGAACCCTTCATTTGAATAGCACAATAATTTTGAAATGGCACAAGAACAAAGTACTCTTCATGAATCTATGCTTCATGATTGCAAAGAGACACTCTTTTGCCTGCAATGCTTCATTTTAAGATACTAAACAGCGAATGCTTACACATTTACCTCTGGAAGAGAATTTAAACGTCATCCACCACAAGTCTAAAGGAAAACAACCAAAAAGCAACCATAAATTAACTAACATTTATCTGTGGAGCTAACACTTTTATTGAACTTTGTTTTGGAGCTGCCCTTCTGTTTTGGATTGAATTAGCAAACATGTCATGTGCAGGCTATATGTTAGGACAGTATGCAGCAGTAGCCGCTCATAGCCTATTCCAGGTTTTTAATCCTGGAACTATGTAACTGCATATTCTGTTCCTACTCTCCCTCAGAATTTTGCCAGCTTTCCTGAGCAATTTGCTAGAAAGCATTAATTTTGATTAATACTCTTGGGTAGAGATGGGCAATTGTGCCAGAACTCAGCAACCCAGAGTTCTCATATGCATTAGGCTAACTATGTCAGAATGATCTTAGAAGTAGCAAGTGGGTTGTCTCCCTTATCACCAGAAGTTTATCAGAAGTCAATATCTTGACTTTATTTTTCCTTGTTTTCAATCTTTTTCAATCACAACCATGATTCAAATAATTAATCACACCCATGACTTAAAATTATTACAGCCTAACTGTTTTCCCTTCTTTGTACTCTCAAAGTAGCCACTTACTACCGACTGTAAATTTTTCACATCAATCGATGGCTAGAAGACTGAGATTTTAAAGCTAGCATTGTGTAGGTTGAAGACCTTTTCTAGGTGTTTCAACAATAAAGTTATTTTTTTAAATAATTTTCTAAAATTTGAAATCTTCACCACAGAAAGTCTCAACGTTCTCAAGTGTTGTATCATGTTATAAAAGATGGCCATTTTTAACCTGTGTTTCATTAATTAAGCAGAGCCTACACAATGCTACATGCCCATCACCCTGGTTACATGTCTTGACTTCCTCATTAACCATTCAAAAACACAGAAACAGAACAGAGGCACAAAAATGTCAGCTGCTGAGGGCAAGCATGTGCTTGCTATTCATTTCTTTGTTGTCCTTCGTTGACAAAAGAGGTGATAATTTTATCAAAAAATAACACCATATTTTCACTAACAATGTTCGTGGTTGCAAAAATGGCGTAAAAAGGATCACAAATGTGTGAGCTGTTTCTACAAATCAAGACCTTAATAAGCTAGTTCTGAAAACAGATTTCAACAAAGTAAAAAATAATGCCAATATCCTTCACAAATGTCTTCGTTCTAAAGACGTATTAAAAGAAGAGAAAATCACTTTGTTCACTGAAGTGTTAACGGCTATTGTTTTCATATACAGATTCAAGCTGCTAGTTCCTGTCTTCATAGCCAGGCATGCAAAATAACGATAGTGAAAGAATCTCCTTCCTTCTAATACCAATTTGATGTTTCTTACGAGAGAAAGATGCAGGAATCACAATTTAGGTTTTTGTACCATCGAAAATGTTGCTGATGAAAGTTAAGTTTAGCAATACATGTATATAAGCTCAACCTCACTGTCCTTACTGCAATTTATAAGCTAAATAGCTTGCAAATGCGGGCCTTGACAAACCTCTAAGCGAGCTCTCACGACAGCTCCTTTGCCTACGTCCTGTTTCTCCTCAGAGTTTGTAGCCGTGAAAGTAGAAAACAGAAGAAATGTGGTTAGCGGGAGAAAAACCCTCATCCTGCTTCCTTTCCTCGCGCAAGAAACAACGTGTCCCAATAAGTTCGCCTAAAAGTAGCCCAACATCTCCTTGACCAGCGGTGTCTGATTTCCGAGCTTTCCCGACTCATGCCGACTGTATCACAAGTTGTCACGAGAATTGCGATATACATTTGGGATTTCGGAGTTTCAATTGTTTAGGAATTTCTCTGAATATAGTTTGTTGGTTATTCATAGCCAAAGAAAATGAAAACATATCTCAATAAGCAATCGAATGCAACAAGGGAAGGAGCGGTTGTAATTAAAAAAATACAAAGAAGCAAGGTTCTAAGGAAATTAAATATGATTCCAAGAAAGATGAGTAGCTACACTCAAAACTGAACTCGTGTAATTAGCAAAATAATTATTTATGGGCTGTGGAATCGGAAAATAGCAATTCCTTCAGTTATTTGCGAACTATTTAATTAAGCAGCCCCTACAATCACTCATGCACTCAGCCAGACTTGAATTAAAACCTCATTAAAAACTTGCTTTTTGGCAGTCCTCAAACCGTCAAAAATCCGTAATTTTAATTCATTCTTTCAATTAAAATTCTCTCATTTTTTACAACTCTAAACGAAAATCTTTTTCGACAGAGATTAGAGTCTCATCATACGCTTGAATTCCTGCGTCCGAAAAAGGCGCTTGACCTTCTTCCAAATTTGAAAAAAATTCTGCGCGAAAAAAGAAACATACTTTATTTTATCTCATATTGTTTTAGATTTCCAGCCTGTGGACAGCTGGAAACACATAGTTTTTGCATAGGAGTAGTATTTATCTTTGGGAAAAACTAAACAACGGACTTAGTCTTAGAGCCAGACATTTTTGGTCTTGGGCGCCTTGGAGCAGCAAGGAGGCTTGAGTTACTTAGATCCAGGGTAGATTTGTTACCTTAAACAGGCAGGAATCAACAGAGGTTTTTCCATTATTGCCCTTTCTGTTGACACAAGAGAAAGTCCAGATCACACTTTGAACTGAATAATGTATATAGCACCAGTGTTGGCGTAAATTTTACAGCCTACTGGGCGTTAAACTGAAATCGCCTGTTCTTGATTTGCATTACAATGTCAAAAAAAATAGGCTCTTCGCCAGAGCGAAGGGCTAACGCTCGAAACGTCAGCTTTGTAACTCGTTACGGTGGCCAATTTACTCGAATTTACATTTTCAACTTAGTTGATACTGAACCAAATTACCTTGTTACCCCCACCGCAGCACCATAGTTTCTTTAGAAACTTTCACCCTTTATTCGATGTGAATCTAGTCCAGTTAAAACAACGGCCGGGAAGATACGACACAGAGCTCTTCTTAGACGAATACTGTCTATTAATTAATTCAAATCTGGACTTGATATCTTCTTTTATTGACAGTAGAAGACAACAATTAGTTTTCACTAGCGACGCAAGCACAAGCACAAACAGAAATGCAAGCAATCAAGTGAAAACGAAATTTGGAACGTAAGCTGTAATACCTTGAAATTGTTACCGGAAATTCTCTCACAACGGAAAATTTGCCAGTCTCAAATAGCTGTTATTTTATTTCCCCATTCGTTTTAAGTTAGCATCGGACTGGAGGACGTCAGCCTGATACTGAGTCGCTTCTCTCCCATCGGTCGGAAATGAGATGAAATATACTCTGTGAGGGGAAAACGTTGATTAAGAAATACGAATGACAAACATGAACATAACGCTGAATGGAACACAGCTGTTTGGGAACTGCCCCAGTTCAAGTAATCCTACAGCAGAAAAAATTGGAAAGACCTTTGTTTACTGCATCATCTGTGTGGTTTCGCTGGTTGGGAACACCCTCATTGGGATAATTGTGTGCAAGACTAGAGCCATGAGAAAACCCATCAACTCTCTAATCGTAAACATGGCCATATCCGATATGTTGTTTCCATTGTTCGGCTTTCCATGGATTCTAACAGAACTGTTGGTCGACTCCTGGCTGATTAGTGGCTCACTTGGCCAAGCCACATGCAAACTGCTTCCCTTCTTGCAAGGTATCTCGCCTACCGTTTCTATACAGAGCCTTGTTCTGATAGCAGCTGACCGATTCGGAGCGGTGGTATTTCCCCTCAGTTACCGAGTAAGCAGTTCAAAATTGTGCCTTATTCTCGCCACTTGGATGATCGCCATAGTTATTCAATTCCCCTATATCCTGGCCTTCAAAGTGGTTAAATACCCAGACAGGCTGGTTTGCAGGCCAATGTGGAACGAAGTCTTTGGAGCGTCTTTCAAAAACCATTACTTTGTGGCGTTTTCTGTTGTATTCATTTTCATCCCATTAGTGTTGATATCCATACTCTACATTATCATCTATCTAAAACTCAAGTCGCAGAAGATTCCAGGTGAACAGTCACAGGTCAAAGTTGGACAACAACGCGAGCAAAGAGAAAGAAATGTGTTAAGGATGGCCATCGCTATAGTCATCGGATTTGCAATATGTTGGTTACCGATCACCGCCAGTAGGATTCTGCTCGTCTTTGCATCGCATATCACCACATCGTCATGTGGCTTCATTGCCTTCAGGTTTAGTGCCTCAGTTATGGCTTTCGCAAATTCTGCCATAAATCCTTGCATCTGTTTTATTTTCAGTGCAAATTATCGTCAAGGACTTCAGCATTTGTTCAGCCGTACCCGGGTCATCGGTTAATATAATTTGAGGCCGTGAGCCGTAAAAATGACTCAGTCAATCATAATTTTGTTAGTGAACAGCACATGGAGATTGGAGATTTCCCCATGTCATAAACTGCGTTGACACATAGTAATTTTAGCTATAAAAGGATGATCTAAAACGGGCAGTTGCCACAAGTTCAACAAGAAAGCAGTAGTATCGGAGACAGCCTAAAACCTTGCTTTAAAGTCAACACACACTAAAAGGAAACTTTGTAAAACGGTGTTGAACCGTTCTTTATCTCTATAATTGGTATTATTTCTTAAAAAAAAACAGGAAATTTTAGTAGAGCTGAAATACTTAATTTGAAAACTAATCTGCATTATATTGGTTGACTGTAGACATAAATATGCCTTACAGGACGTTTGTTAACCATTCTTTCGTCACTGGATCAGTTTACAATGACTTTGTAGTTATTCTGTGAACTTATTCTGTGTACTTTTATTAAAATAAGTAAGTAATAAAATGTGCTAAAAAGTCAGCGTAGTATTGTAAATTCACTTTCTTTCCACAGCCAGCTTCATTATTACAAAGTTCCCAAAATAAATATTTATCGTTAGACATGCATGATGACTCCTTGTGAGTTATATTTGAGTCAGTGTTAGTTATTGTGGTATCATTTTGTGGAAGGAGCAGAGTTGAAACGCCTACTCAAAGGAGATGTACAAGACACTGTATTCGTGGAATTATTTAGAAATTAAGCAGTAAATTTATGAGGTAGTTTTAAGGTAGTTTTATGGGGAATTTTTTACCTGTTTTAAATAAATAAATTAATTAATAATTAAAGATGGAACATTTATGTCAGTGGATCTGTTTTATTTGAAGGAAAGCCGTAGCGTCAGCTGAGGAGGAAGCTGACCGACATTTCATGCTCGAGAGGCGCCATTCAATCACTTGCAGGTGGCAAGCATCACATACAGTGCCCAGTACAATCATGAGGGGAACATGCATGGAGCCAATCACAGAACTAAAAAATAAAATATTCAAAGCAAATTATTCGATAATCCTTGGTCACACAAGGTCCGGGCAGAGTTGATTGTCTAACACGAGAAAGACGAGTTTTCTAACACCAGTTTAAAGCGCCCGAATGCGCAGCTGCCGTGGCTTTGATTTTTTTTCCTCTTTTGAATGAATCTTACACCTCACCCAGCCTGAAACTAATGAGGTTTCGTTGTTATCCTTCCAATACGGACCAGTGCAAGTTCCTTCCGCGGTTTTAGAGTTTTTTGTTCCAAAACAAAACGGTTAGGCGCAGCTAATGTATGATAACAGCATCGAGGTCGAGAAGGGAAGGAAAGGAGGTGGAATGTGACAACAGTTTGCTCTTCTCGTTTATCCCATTTCCTGAAACACTAGTCTGCATATATTAAGTACTAGTAGTAATCAAAGATTATGAGAGTGCATTCGACGCCGTCACTTCAATATTTCTCCGACTTGAAAATTTCACTAGCGGACTTTCAACCTCTAACTATTGCTAAAATCAACATTTTTCATCCACAACCGTCCCAGTGAAGGGGTCCCCTATAAACTACGATTTGTCGATGCGTTGCGTGACGGCGCCAGTTTCCGTAAGTTTAATGGAACTAAAATATTTACATTAGCCTTAAAAAATTTCGTGCTGAATATAGCGATGAAAATCCTAAAGCCAAGGGGAAGACGTCTTCGTGAACCAGATCCCGGCGGCCAAGAAAAACAACTACATGAGATCGAGGCTATTTGCGCCACAGAGCCAATCCAAGATGGCTTCCAAACCCTGAAATCATCTGGCATCGCGGAAAATCGCATGAAGCGGGAAGTGACGGGATTAGAATGCGTTCTCCTATAGTCGAACGCAATAACTAGTGTAAACGGATTGTGAAAGGTGTTCATTAACCTGCCGGTTCACAACGTTTTACTGTTTTTATTGGTATTTAAGTTACATCTTTCTCGTTTGTACCTTCAACTCTACAAAGGGCTACAGTTCAGTTCAGCCATGAACAGAACGCAGTCATGTGACCAATAACTAACCAATACCTGAACGACACGTGTGTAAATCGCTACATATTTGGTTTCTAAAAGAAAAATAAACAGATTTAGCTCTTAGAGATAAGAAACAGAAACCGAGGAAAAGAAGGTGCTATAAAAGTAAATGAATTTAAGAAAGAAGAGGAACGTCAGTGCAAAGATCATAACCGCTTGCTGTACAAAAGAAAAAGCCAGACTGCCAACAGTTTTAGTTTATAGTTTTGGGGAATACAGGACGTTTAACGTTACAAAAACAATCTAAAACGTTCAGTAGTAACTACTAGCTAATATTAGTTAGTATACCTTAATAAATAAAGAAATCTATTGATTTGGTAGTAAATACATATTCTCGCTCACCGTCGTAAAAATTAACTAGTCTAGCTAGTTTTGACTCGCTACGAAATTGTTAATCATATAAACGCGATCAGATTTAGTCAATTAAGAAATTTTTTATCATAAACGCAATTAAAGGGTTATAATTAATAATCGTTTAAATTATTGGCACTTTTTCAGTTCAATCACACGTGCGCATCTGCATAAAACCTTAGTCACTAACATAATTTAATTTAACAAATACTGTTATGTTTTCTCTCCAAGGCGACACAATTCATCTCACTGGAGTTCCTCATTCACGAGTACCGGCTCGTTCCCGTCTAGCGACGAACAAGCATTGAAGGATTAATTTATTAATTATGATTTACTTAGACTAACGACAAATTGATTGTTTGTATTTAAAGTGTGGCTTCTGGTACCAGAGTATTAACTATTTCTCGAGAAAACGAGACGTTCGTCACATTTCCCCAGAGTTCATAGAGGGAGTCTCCCTCTATTAACTCTGCATTTCCACGTAAAACAAGTGGCGCGCAGGCTCCTTAGTGAGGAAATACTAATAAGCCATGTTATTGACTAGCTTGGTGCTCAAGGATTGTAAACGAATGTAAAAGGAAGTCGGCACAAAACCTGAGCTAAAAGGAGAGCTAGCTTTTCGAGCACGGAACTTGAGCTTTTGATATATGAAAACTATTTGTGCTACGTTAAGTGTAGTACAATAATCCGCTTGGAAGTATTTAATAGCTGGTAACTGAAAGCCACACACACAAAATGTAAGGAATATTTAACCCTTTTGGGGCTTAGATATTGAACTTGACACGAATTTTTCTCCAATGTGCTATACGACGAAACTTAAGAGCAGTTTCACGGATTTTTATCCTCAACACACTGACTTGATAACAGCTGCTCCCACTTTATAGTTTGACGTTTCAAGTACTTCAACCAATACATTACAACAAAGTGAGCTATCAACAAGTAACCCTTAACTCACTAATAATATATTCACATAACTCAATATTTTACGAGTTTCGTTTTTTGTTTGTTTGTTTCTATGTACAGAGATAAATACTAATTATCCGGTATGCCTTCTACCACAGTTTTGTATTTATAAATCGCACTTCCTCTAGGGAAATTCTCAATAACTTAGAGCCCTAAGATTGTTAAATAATTACTTGAAGTAATCAAGGCAACATTTTAAACCTGCGGACTTGATAATTAATTTAACTGGCGGTTAATTTTTGTAGTATTTTACTGGTTCTTGATGAGTTCTTGGACTTTCGCCACCAGGCCTCGCGCCACCTTTAGCGCCGCCTTGGCATCATGACGCTCCGCCATTTCTGAAATTCACAGCAAAGGTATAAAGTATGATCAAGGGATAAAATCTCCTAACTGGGCTCCTTACATTTCTTATAGTACTAATCTAGAGAATCTGGAGATGTATGAACCGAACATTTAAATACTTCTCATTTGGTCCAGAAAATTTGATATTACAAAACAATTTCCCTTACATCTCACTGATCAACGTCTTTCTTCCCATAAAATTCATTGTTACTTCTAGACTGCTTCATCAAGGAGATAGTAGATCCCAATCAGCTTGGCCAGTATAATAGTAAATGAAGTACAACAGATCGGCTGATAGCTCTAATCTTACCATTGAAAAACTTGATGATGTCGGTGAAGTCCATTTTGTTATCCAAAATGATATCCCTGACAGATAAGAAGAGAATTAATCGCCATCAAAGTCGGCAGAATAACTATTAAAGTAAAGAATCCAATGAAAAAACTATCGCGCGAATTTCGCGGGGAGTACAGCGATTGATTGAAGGAAAACAATATCATTTCTTACCTGTAAAACTGAAGCAATGCGAGAGCGATAAACAGAACGAAGTGTTCCGAAGTACAATGCCTCGCTGCCCAGATAGATTCCCATACTACGAACACGTCATCATAGAGAAGCTCTGCAAAGACACGCATTCAACGAACACAATGTATGAACAATTATGAGATCAGGAACAAACGCTTACAAAGCTGTTCTTGTAATAACATTTGTTGGTTGGTGTGGGCATTTGTTTGTTTGTGTCCATGTCAGTTTGCATGCTTGTTTTTTGTCAGTTTGTCTACTCACACTGTGTCTTCATATGTAATGCTCGTTAAACTAGTTTAACTAGTTAAACTAGTTTATTAAAACAATCAGAAAACACTTGTAAGCCGTCGGCTACTAAGTAATCAATACTGACGCGGCTACTGGCAACTACGATATGTAAACGAGTTGGATTAGACTAAATTCTAGTAAATATATTTAGGTTATTGACAAAGTGTGAGGTCAAGATGGCTGGATATTGGCCAAGCTATTTTTTTATGCGAGTGTATGAACCAAGACAAATGTCGAGGGCCACAGACTCGCAAAAAAGAACGAGGTGAATAGCAAGCAATCCTGACTGAACAAGCATATAATAAAACGAATTATTGGATGCTGCCAATTAATCATTATGGCAACTCCAGCGACTGTCACCCAGAAACCTTTCAGTACTTTTTAGGTGCAACACAAACCTCTTTTGAAGTCAAGCAGAAACCATCTGTAACAGAAGTAGAAATGAGTCAGATCGCCATTCTGTTGAAGATGTTCAAACATTTCTGGGTCGAGAATCTGTGAAAGAACAAAACAACAGTTAAAATACGCGTTGACCACTTGAACCTCTGACTAACCCCTGGTCCTTCAAAGCATAGCCCCTGAATTGTACTCTATTCTGCTTCATTGAACTGAAGTCAAGAGTTGAAAGACTGTGGAACCTGATATAACGAAATACTTTACAACGTGTTCCCTGGTAAACAGAGCAATGTTCTTCAGTCATGCTAAAATTAACAACAGTTTATTGTAATGCGTGCACACTCTGCCGATCTTTTAGCCCTTCGTTATATCGAGGTTCCACTGTAATCGGCTACTGACAATGAAACATACTTGAATCAATGATCGCATGTTTGCAAAATGCGTGTCCATAGCTCCGCCGTGCGGGAAGTTGTTGTTCATCCTTTGCATGAGATCCACGAAACAGCTGTAGGTTATTGCCTCTGGAAAGAAAATGCAAACAATATTCGAGTGAGTTGATGGGAATAACACGCTTACAAACTCGAACGAGCGTCTTTGTCGGTAAAACTTTGTCCGCGAGAATAAGCTGAAATCCTAATATTTTAACATGTTTTCATGAAGGTCTGCCGAAACAGAAAGAGAACTTGTTCACCTCAGTTACACTTCACAGAAATAATTACGCACATCCACGTTATTTTAATGTCGTTTGTGATGTGACAATGGAGTTGCTTTATCTCAGCATATTCCAATGTCAAACAACTTACCACTATCAAAGATAACAAGCAGAGGAGCCACAAGGTCACACATGCCCTGAACATAACCCACATCCAGTGTCTTCCACACGTAACTGTCGGAATTAAACACAGCATAATTAATTTAAACTACAGCTAACCAGTTGTCAGACGTTCTTCAAACAACACGATAATATGCGTGGACTTTTTCTGAGGACATGACTTCCTATACTGTGTATTACCTACTAATGACGTTTCGTAGTTTATTGAGATTTTCGTGATTGAAGTATGGATAGTTACGATCACATCTTAGCACGTCTTTCTCGATTCGATGAAGATTTAAATCGAAGTCGTCTAGCAGTTCAGTCTACGAAAAGAAAAAAAAACATCGACCCAACAAAAGTTAATAAAACCAGCATAAAATGATAATCACTATTTCGTAGCACAAGTGATTGTATATATAACAGGACTGGATGTGTTCGATTTGGAACTATGATGCTAAAAACATATTCCATGGACTGCCACAATTCCACAATTATACGAGGCTGTAGACCAAGGATTTTGTTTTTACCTCAATTCAGTTATTTCCAAATTGGACCACAATACAGTCGTATTACTTCCGTTGTACCTAGCGTATGCGATATGGAATTACAATATCTAGCTAGATATTTTAGAATAGTAACTTTAAAAATCGACTTTAACGTTGCGTGTGGCATGCATAATTATAAAGTAGACTTCACCATAAATGTTGCACTCGTTTTAGAACGTGAAATTTCATGCGTCAGCGCTGGGACACTCATACAAACATACATATACATACAAACTTTATATAAACACAATGAAAATTTTAAAGCTAACAAGCTTTGAAGCTGTTCATTCAAATGTGACTAAAAAATGAGATGGAGAATATAGTAGGAGATATGAGACATAAACCAAAACTACTTCACTGACAAAAACCCTACCATGAAACTCACCGAGTACTGGCACGAGGCTCTAGACCCAGTGCTTCCCTGGCTACACTGTTTACAAAGGAGTGGGACCTCAGTGTCCTCTCTTTCATGACCTGTAAGTTGTGATTCTTGTTCACTACTCGCCTCTGTGTGTTTGGAATCGTGCCCGTTTGGCAAGTGATTTGTCCCATTTCCGTTCAGTTCCACAGAAGAGTTAAATCTCTTACTACACTGCTGGCAAGTCCTTGCCATTGTAATCCACTTGCCGTCTTCATCCCCGCAATCGCTACAACACCCGCTCTCGGCCTGGTCGCCACTTTTGTTGGGAATAATAAGCTGTCCATTCATTAGCCTGGCCTTCGCATCCTCATCGAGTCCTTCAATCTCAGGTTCCTCAATACTGACTCTCTGATGGTGTAAATTTTCGGATTTTTCCAGCCCATTGCTGATCATTTCTAACTGTTCATAAACCTCATCTCTGCTGCCAGTGCTGTCCATAGATATACCATCCATTTCACGTTCCTTCTCCTGCTGCCGGATGACGCTCTCCACGTCTTTCCACTCCTCCATGATGGAGCGAAACTCCTCACTGGTAGCTTTGTCAGTAGCTTGCCGATCTCGCGGTGTACTTCCAAAGTTGTAATGTCCGAGTAAATATGGCCACACCTATGCAAAAGATAGATATTCAATGAATATTTCTTACGCAAGTTAGCAGTGAAAAACAATCTGTATCTTACCTCCCTTCTTATGGAGTGTTCTACGCCGCCAAAGTAAACATACTTCTTTACGGTATCTTCATCTTTGATCTAGAAATCAATCAAGGATCAATTAACAACAACAAAATCCAAAGCAGTCACGTGTGTTAGCTAACAAAAAGCTTGATTGCTGTTTTCTAACCTACCTGTCCTTTGTTGTACATGTTTCTCCACACTTGCTCTGTCAGACCCTGAGTATAATCGAGTCCGTTTTCTTCTGAAGTGATTTTGTTGTGGTGAACTAGCCACAACAAGTGTGTTCTCACTGTCTTAAGGTGACGCACGTATGACAGCCCTGGTAACAAAGTGTACTGTAAACATACAAACACTCAAGATTCTGATCATTTGTTTATCATTTTAATTTGTCGCAATCTGCTTGAAAGAGAGTAAACGAGAACAAAAAGACTCCCCAAACTCCATGCAAAAAGCCTAACTCTCAAAAAAACATTGCTCCAACTGAGTAAAGAAAGGTGTCGCTTACTGAAAGGAGGGCGCTAATCCCAATCAATACAGCAAATAAATTAGCTGCCCAATTACAATGTAACAAATTAACTTAAAGTTCAAGTTCCACTCATTCTTTTTAGAGCAACTAAATCTTCACAAAGGGTATAATTTATTATTAGGTCTGTGAGTCAAAAAACGTATTAATTCACAGTTAATGTAATCAACGATTCTCATAATAAATAAATCTCATTGTTTACGTACATCCATTAAAGGCTCGTAGAGTAATTTGACGTCTCATGGTTTCACAGGCAGTACTCAGACATTCCCTGAAAAACCAACAACAACAGTAACTTAGTGAACGGTTTGAATGAATCATGTTACTCAGATTGCATTCCAGTATTTCACTCCAGCTTATAGATACAAACGACTTTCACTTCTCATGAACAACTTCATTACACTACATTTAAATAATTTTACTTTTTAACATCAAGTAACCTTTGTCTCAAAGCCAGGTCTGCCTATCCCCAGAGGAATTGTTCTGTGTGACTCAGTTGACAAGGAAAACCTTTCTACTCTCCCACCACTACCTTCCCTCCTGTCCCCACCCCCTCTCAATACTCATCTTCCCTCTCACCACCGCAGTGCTTTTAGAAGATACAAAAACTGACACACATCAATTAAATGCGATTTAGTGTCACTTGAATCAGCTGCTAAGATTTTGTCTTAAACAATATATTTATAGTTGACAGTTTGTGGTGTTTGTTCAATGATGTATGTACAATTCAGGATAGCAAAGGAAATGGAGTGACAAACAAAAAATCTGTGAAGAAAGTGTGACAGCCCAACGAATGTGCGTTGCCGCAAAGAAAGCGCCTTACAAATCAACTTTTGAAGAGTATTTATAGTCTGTTAAGAAATGATGAACAGTTGTGGAACTCACATTGTGTGAGGTGAAGATTGTTTTTGGTTCCGTTTAAAGCTGGATTGTAGACGTGAACTTAAGTCTTGTCGTCTCCATGGTAGCCCACCCTGCCTCTTGAAAGACTTTTGAGAAGACCACCGATCCATTTCCTTGGATACTTGGAATACAAAACAAAAGAACAATGTTACATCCATAGAATAAGACATGTTTTTGGCCTTTGAGAAGCCCTGCCCCTGGGAATTTCCTATCCTTTCTGTGGGGGGAGTATGAAAATTTTCTAGAACCACACATTTCAAATTTACTCCAAGGAAATGTACCTGTATTACACACTTAAAGCCGATTTGCTTTACAAGCACCATACATTGTCTTTTATTAATGACATATGAAACAAAACAATTTTAATAAATATGTTGGAAAACACATACCCACATCCTCTGGCTTTGTCCCAGAAACCAATCTAAACACATAGTCTTGATTTGCATTATCCCCTTTTGCAAATGGCATCAGTGGTAAGTTATCACCTGAAGCTGGTCTCTTGAGGCCTGGCAGGGCAAGCCCTTTAGAACGTGGATTAAACAAAGGAGGGTCCAATTCACCATGAGGGTGGAGACCATTCTCAAGGCAGTTTAAGAATGATAACAAAGACCCTGTTGTTGGGAAGCGGATTGGTGGACGCTGAACTCCATCTTGTCCAATCAGAATAACTACTCCATATAGACCTGAAATTCACAACAAACTAGTAGACAAACACCCAATGGACACTCAAACAACAGGGGCACAAACATGGCATCTCTTTTCAAAGCTCTATAAATCTGGGTAAAACACTCCTGCGAATAACTCGCAAATGAAAAACAGCAGAGACCTAATTCTTGGCGAAGTTGTTTCATATTATTTTATCATCTGTTATATCCCTTATTCGTGACTTTATTTATCAAAAGGTTATGATTTGGAGGTTTGATCACATGATAGGTGAAAACCAGCAATACGGTCAACAGTCAAGCCCCAAAACCTAGAAACGAAGCCAGTTTCTCATCACAAAAAGCATATTTTCACTTTTATTAATTAAACCTAGTGACCAAACTTTCATCACGCCTTACTAACAGATAATCATAGTAATATTGCATCATGTTGTTTGTATTTTTCTTTTCATGTATGAGCAGTTGAAGTTTGAACAGACATGCAAATCAAGCACTGACAGTAGCTTGTGTCTCATAAAAAGAGCTTACCATGCTGATGACAGTGAATGTAGACAACGTCATGTAAGTTGACTGTTAGAGCATAATCCCAAAACTGGCTTTTCTCTCGTTCACATGAGCCACTCATCAACTTGTTAGGTGTCCACTTGAGGAGCATACTCTCATTGCTCTTATGCAGTGATAGATATCCAGCAATAGGGTCCTCATCATGCTGTGGAAAAGTAACTTTTAATTAATGGCATACACTTATAAAAAACCTCCCATACAAAACTTGGAGCAGCATCTTCAGACGAGCCCCATCAATCTAACTACCAGCATACATTGTATAGATAGGCCATCAGAATCTGATTACTTTAACAAGCTGGTCATAATAAATGAATTATTAAATGACCAACTGAACTTTGTTGCTATTCTTCATTTGTTCAGCACTGTTTCCTGATTTTGAACTCCAAGATGCACAAATACACGAAGCTGTTTAGTTACAACATTTTATTCAGTATTTTTTTGTTTTGGTTGTGGAATAAGCAAGGGATGGAATTAATATTTTATTCTTACATTATTTTATTCTTAAATGAAAGCCAAATGTTGCACAGATTAAGTTGATTTTCCTTGCTGTGACCTAGTCAGATTATATAACTACAGTGCAGTTCAGTAATGGACAAGTGACCTGTTGTTACAAATTGAGAGTCATATACATTAGAATGCACATAAAAATATTTTGTTTAGAGTGTATATAAATTTACATACTGGTTCAAGATACACATTGTTTTTCCCATACAGAAGAGCAGCATGTGAGTTCTGATGAAGCGACTCTATGTGTTCTCTGGCCAACAATGGCGCCACAACTAAGTTATCATCATGAGAAGATTTTGTAGCTCCAAGCTGTGGCCGTTGAGATGTTGTTGTAACAGGAGTCTGCTGAAACAATCCACTGTGTATTCTATGTCTTTGAACAAGCTCATCTGCCGTTGGATCAGACCAGTAACTATCAGGAGTCTTCATCTTTGAAAAATCCAGTGCACATGGTCCGTCTTTATAAATCAGACATATAAAAAATTACAAAAATATACATGTAAATAAAGCAGATGCTGTTTGGTTAACCAAAACAATACACAGAGCAAGTCATTGAATGTGGCCTCAGAGAATGAATTCAATGATATAATGTAAACAAAGCACGACTTACTTTTATTAGCATAATACTTCATGCATTGGAGACAAGCAAAACTCTTTGAATTAATTAACATTTTCAAAGATACAAGTAAAACTAAAGTGAAATTAAAAACAGTTTAAGTATACACAGTTTCTAGAAAACATTGATTGAATTAAATGACCATGCATTTTTTAAAATGTGCAGATATTATAGGTAGTGACTTGATTTGTCAGAGAGCAACTTAGCAGGTTATCATCACTTTTGGTTTAGTTTGCATTTATCAAAAACATTGTTTGAAATTCACAATTTAAATAAACACAAGCAATAAATCATCCAGACATACTATGCACAAAAAAAGCACTTTGAGAAAAATTTTAAATTGACAGGTGAAGTTACTAAATGACATATCATACATAATTTGAACATAAAGGCATAATCCATGAACGATCACTTGCTCCACCTTTACTAACTTGGTTTTTCATATAAATTATTACAAATTACTGACGACAATGCAAAAGTACTCCAAGGATATCAATGGCTGAATCTTCATTCCAATTTATAAAATTGGTCTCTAAATTAAATGTCCTACATATTACAATTTACTTCAAAGAAGTAAATCCTGAAATGCTTTTATCAAAAACAATGCATTGAATAGTTTCAAAGGACAAAAGCATCTTTTATACAGGTTGCTAACACTCACCTGTCTCAGGTACAATAATTGATCTCATTATTAATTCATTTCAAAAATTGATTCCAAAGGTTACTTCAATTGTTTTTTGTTTTTGTTTTTGACAAAATTGCTGAAAGAAGCCCAATTAGTAAGCTTTCTATCAGTAATAAAAGTATCAGAAATTATAGGCAACTGATGCACTAAAAAGGTGTACATTTATCTCAACTACCTACTAGACAGTTGAATACATTTGTAGACTTCCTTCATAGCATAGAATAGAGATTTTCTTTTTTCTCTGTTTTTTTTTGTGTGTGTGTGGATTTGTGTTCTAGTTTTCTGGCTGACCTGTATTTTATTTCTATTTAACTGTGATGGTAATTGCCTGCCTGGCTCTGCTTAAGCCCCTCTGGTTATTCCAGGCAGCTAGTACTCTAATTTCTACTTTTAATAATTCCATTGATCATTGTAACTTTTTGTTTAGCAAGAGTGAGTACAAATATAGATTGATTGACTGATATTTTACACATACTATACCAGCTGTTGTTGGCTGAATGTGACAAATTTCTGATGTTTCAAACAGTTTTAGCCAAAGTTCTAACGTATGAGTACATGTACCTAATATTGTCAGTGGATCAAACCAGATTACTTATAGCTTTCAACAATGAAAAAAACCACCCAGCTACAGGTGTATACAGCACTGTAATGTTATGATCTGCAGGTTTACAACACATGAGCCAAACTTGTAAGATGATCTACGTACCTAAAAGTTCAATAAATATTCTGCCATCTGCTGGATCACTTAGCAGTGCTTCAGGCTCATAGAATTGGCTGTAATCAAAATAATCACATAGTAACATTTCTAGCATTAGTGTGCAACATTAGAAATTGGCACAGTATACCTTAATTACATTGTTGACATGATGTGTTGATGTGGTTGTGCAGTAGTGCAACGGGAAAGCAAATAATTTTGTGTTCTACAGGTATACATACATCCTGTTAGTGATTTTGTGTTTGTTAAAACTACACAATCATGTCTGATAAAAGGGCTTCTAGTTCTAAGAAGCATATTGCATATTGTTTTTTCACAATTAGTAATCCAACAGCTTTGTCATTACTATGATGGAAACAATATCAGGGATGACATTTTGCCTTCCTGTCAGCCATTATCTGATAAACATGTCGATCATGTTCGAGATATAAAGCCTGCATATGAGCCAGGTGGCCCATCAGGCCAAAGCTTATCCCAGTTTCTGTAGCATGAAGCGACTAGGAGTGTTTCTACTCCTCGCCCCCCCGCCCCCCCCGGATGGGATACTAGTCCATAGTAGGGTTACCCCAACATTAAACTCGCCAGTACCCAAGTGCCCAAGAACACAACACAATGTCCCCAGCTAGGGCTCGAACCCGGACCGCTGGATCTGGAGTTGAGCACACTAACAATGAGGCGGCTGCACCATCCTATATAAGATTAGAATTACCATAAATCAACAAAAATAGTTCTCACTATTATTGTGAAAGTTTAAAACAGTGGCTGAATTTATATCAGAGACAGGTTATCCATCTAAGACACATAGGATAAATTCATAGGATTCATAGGATAAATTCAGCTTCAGATTATTGGTCTCTATTATTTATTGGGTATTTAACTCAGGGACTCTAAGGATAATAGAGATTTTGGTGCTGGCAATCATTGTCTTTCGATGTTATTTGTTTCATTTTATATCAGGGAGGATGATGAGAAATTAAATGTAATTAATACTCGTGTTTTTCTTTGCTTGCAACCATAATATAATCCAGCTGCCTCATATTTTTTGCATATGCGTGAAACATGTTTACCTAAGTTGTAAACATGTGGGTAACATGATACTTTTGTTTTACATGCAAGCATAATAATTAAAATATTAATTTTGCTAAACTGTCTTGTGCCGAGATCTGGTGGTTTTTGATGCCATTTTAAAACAACTGAAAAACAAAATAGGAAGCCATAAGCTTCCAATCAATGTTGTAGAACATTGTCACTGTGCAAGTGCAAGTACAAGTATGTTTTCTGATATAAAGTTTGTCAAGATGATCTGTTTGACAAGAAACTAAATATTTGGATGGTCCCTGAAATTTCTGTCAGTGAAATGCCATTACTTAATAAACTGCTGAACTCCTCTAACCTTGCATTAGTTTGAAGATCCTCAACAATCTTTCTAAGCAGCTTTTCTAACAGAGCTATTCTGATCCATAGAAACTTGCCACAGTGTCCAGTGATGTTATAACCATTAAGTTTTTTATTACTGCTGTTCAGAGCAGAGAAGTTAAATTTCATCTTCTGTATTGGACTTTCTACAGGCCCTGACAAAAAAAAACAGGTAATAACTTAAAAAGTGTTCTGACTGTTCTAAAACTGTAAAATATAGTACATTTCCATGCTATTTCAATTTGCTCCACTGAATTGCTTCACCAGGATACATGTTCACAATAGCTTAATTAAACAAGAAAAAAGCAAGGAAAACTTTTCACACAATGTTAAGTTCAAACAAAAATTGACAGAAATGCAGTTTTCCTCAATAACATTTTCTTCCAGAAAAGCAGTAAGTTTAAAGAAACTTTAGGAGCTTTAAACTCCTTTATGCAGTTTCCAACCTCAACCCTCACTGACAGTAACCAAAACAGTCCCTAAAAACAATCCCAGTCAAAACAAGTCAAGACAAAGGAGCACTTCACAGAGAGTGTGAAACCTTTTATGGAAATCTTTTCTTTTGAAAAAGTATTAATTTTTCTTCATTCATCCAAATTATCCAATATTGAGTTATGAAGCTACCATTCGAAACAATTAATTTTCAAGATGGAAACAACATTAAAAAGACATCAAATTCTACTCAAAATCTGGACATTTCTCAACAGACTTGGATTGTAACTTCTTGCATTTCTAGGCTTAACATATATAAGGGAAGATCCAGGATTTTTCAAGGCAGGGGATGACCTCATTTAAAACTGTCAAAGGTTAGCAATGCCATAAACCCTTGCCTTAACAATGTATTTCTGCCAAAATGTTCACAATCTTTTTTCATTTTTTGCTTCACCAAGAGGGCGTGGCTATCCACCAAATCCACCCCTACTAAATCTGCCCCTAGTAATTTTATTAGTTACCTGGTGACAAGTTCCTGCTTCCATCTTTGTTTGATTCATCATCTCCTGAGAGTTTCTTAACCAGTTCAGCAGCAGGCTCTGATAATCGTGTGAGTTTCAGTAGAAGAGACTGTGTGTCCTGAGGGGGAAGAAGACCAGCAGCTCTTTTCTTCAAGCCATGTGCTATTCCAGCCTCTACAGCCCCTGAAAATAGGCAAAGCATGATAAATACTGTATGCAAAATAATATAGCTGGCCTGTTTGACAGAATATCTCACTAAGTGGAGAAAGGATAACAGGCTTGGAGCTCATGCATGTTCTGCCACCACAGCATTGCCTAAAGACTAGTTTTTTTATGACCTTTGTGTTACACAGGTTTACTCAAAATTTTACAAAGAATTTATTTCATTGCCTTGGGCTCATTTAACCCTTTGCAATTTTGAAAGCCTCTATCTCATTACTGTTTTATTATGAATTTGCCTAAAGAGCTAAAAATTTCAGGAATTACTAAGTTCTTACAATTTTATCTAACAATGATGACATATCTGCAAAGAGTTATATGTTTACTTAAAGGAAATAAAACAATGATGTTACCAAGGATAATTTGTGAAAAAAACCTTGATTCTGTAATAATATTATATAGTACATTACTTCCTGGAAAAGAAGAAACTAATACGCTCTGTTTCTCAGACAAGACGAGTGCAACTAGTGTGCAACACACGGAACAGTTTAAGTGACGAAAACAAATACCTTGAACTTGTCTTTCACAAGAACAACTACAATGCTGATTTTATTAAACGAAACATTTACCGACCTTCCAAGGCTGACAAAAGGAACAGGAACCCTACACCTGTTACTACAGTGACTACACCTTACATTAAAGGCACCTCTGAAACCATCTCACGTCATCTCATCTACAGCCCTACAACGTCTGTGTAGCCCACAAACCTACAACTATGTTACAACACTTGCTGACAAACGTTAAAGACAGGAATGAACACAACAACAGACAGGGGGCAGATCAAATGTTCCAACTACTAGGCTTCCTACATTGGTGAGACTGGCAGTAACCTTGACACTGACTGACTGACTGAACACAAACAAGCTATGAGAAATGGTGGCTAACAATCACATCACTTTACATCATCAACTGACTAACCACAACATTGACTGGGGCACTGCCCAATGCTAACCTACAGTACAAACTATTTTCAACGACTGACTCTTGAAAGCTGGTACACTAACTTAGAACAAACACCTCTTAACAGATGTCAACCACTACAAGTGCCTTACAAACGACTTATCCACCACATAAACGAAACCAACAAACAGACTTCTAACAGATTTGAATACTGCCTTCGCTCTGACGAAGGGCTAACGCTCAAAACGTCAGCTTTATAACTCGTTATGGTGGCCAATTTACATTTTCAACTTAGTTGATATAACCAGACTTCTAACAGACTGACTTAATTTGACTAACAATACACAGACGTCTAACCGACTACAATAGATGGATCGAAACTGACCTATGACTGATGACAAATTTGACAGAGTCTTTCAGCCAATACCATCATGGCTAAACTGACCAATCAGTTTCAACAAACCAGACATATAACATCATCGCCTGACAAACACTATTCACTTGACTCTGAAGATGACTTCCGCTCAGGTTGTCAAAACGTCCGTCACCAACAACAGTTATTTTCAGAACTACCCTCACTTGGACGATCACACTATAAGAACTGATACTCCTGGTTTTAAACCATTTACAATGACACCCTGTTTTGCTGTAGTTCTGATATCAAAACTGTGGCTCGGACATACAAAGCAGTAGCTTAAAAAAATTAAGCAAATGCCATCTGCATAATGTGAACACTGCTAACAACATAAAATATCTTAATCTCAATCTTCAAGCTTGCTTGTTGTTTTTTAAAGAAAAAATTTGAATGTACTGGAAAACAATTCTTCAACCAGTCCAAATAAGAAAGCACACCCATCATGTAAGCAGAACTCAAAATTAAATTTCATAACTTACACTAATTTTAAAATGCTATTATACAATATATGTCTGACAGCTGAAAGACTTGTACAAATACTGTTTATTGGCACACAATAAAAACCAAACAACCAAAAAACAAAAACTAAACTTAGGGAAAGAGCAAAGAGCAGTTACGTGATCATTGCAAGAGTAGAAGTAATATAATTTGTCAGCTATTAAATAGCTAGCCAATTATATTACTTCAGTCTAGTTTTCAGAATCGTTAAAAACATAATATATGATGGTTGCAATAAAATAAATATTTGTCATCATGCCAAAAAAGGGCAACGTGAGATAGCAAAATACCTAGTAAATAATTATATACATCACAAAGTCATAGCTTAAAAATACTGGAGACTTAAAATGGAGATTATTAGACCTTGCAAATATTGTCAATGCTTTATTCCAAGTCATCAATTCCAGCCTCAATAAATTGTTTAAAAAAAAATGCATTCAGTATTCCTAAAGTATTTCAAAATTGCCAAACGCCAAAGTTGTGCATAATGATTAATCGCACGATACTAATAATTATATTAGGAAATTGTATTTTTAACACGAAACAAAGAATTACTTTTCGATTTCAAACTGAAAACATACAGTAAAATTAATTTGAAAAAAATTGAGATCGATGCGTGAATCTCCTCACGATCGATACAGGTTGACAAAATATTGAATCGTCAGTCAGCTTACAGCTCATAAGAAAATCTAGGACTTTGGTTTAAACAGGGATTAGTCATTGGAATGCAACTATAACACTGTTTTTCCACTACAGTATGTATTTTACTTTTAATCCGCAATGAAGCCCTTTAAAAACACTAGGCTCGTTTATTTGTTTTGATCTTTTGTGTACAAAATAAGCTGCACAGGGTTAAGGCATCGCTAAAACTTTACTATTCCCAATTCCGTGGAAATTCTTCAGACACCAAACTTGAATTGTGAATAAACGAACGAGCAAGATTCCAACACAACAAACACGAGTCGTTACAACAGCCTCCGATTGAAGAACAATTCTTTTTCTTGGAGGGAAAATTGGCTTCCGCCTTTAAAGTCCGTTTTTTTCACGAACATTCGAGCTCCAACGCGATCGATGGAAATGTTTGATAATATAAGGAATACCCAATCAAAAATAATGTTCAGAAAAGGGCTTCCAAAGCAACCTACTTTATTACCCGAAAATTACAATCTAAGCAAAAAAAACAGTATAAGAAACGAGGAAATAATAATTACCGCAAAGGGAGGTTATACTTGAGCTGTCTGCATGGATAAACTTGCGAGTGACAGCTTCTTCCATTAGCTGTTTGACCTGGGAAACGACATGAACATTTTAAGCATTGCACTGCTTTCAACTCGGCCTACTATCGTCTAGGAAACATAAAAACGCAGTTTCTCTATGACCTAGGCTCCTAAAAAGCTAGAATAACCCTACAAATCAAAATGTCGATGAGCAAAAAATCAAGGGGATAAAAAGAAATCAAGCCATGATCGTTCGACATTTTAATCTCTCGAGCGAAGAGAAATATTCACTTTACCTCTTTCTTGAGGTTTTCCAGCAATTTTTTTCGCACCTCCGCATCTGAAAAACAAGAAAGTAATGCTTATGTTATTCTGCTTATTCTTCCCCAGAAAAATCCTCGAACCTGCCAAAACACAGCAATCTTTACGGATTTCTACCTTTCGAGGGAGCCATGTTGGCCTTCCGGACGAAACTCTGTTCAACATGAATATTCAATAACGCTCGACCAATCACCGAGCGAGCCTTAACAGAATACATTGTCTCGTGCAGCAAGTCCGTAAATTTTTTGATTTTTGTGAAATTCCTATTGGTCAGAACGTGAGCAATTTTTCCCCGTGTTCTCATTACATTTATTTGGATTTATGTGTTTGTTTTTCTTGTGCCTACACTTTCTTTGTGAACATCTGTCAGAGGCCGACAACTTCTTCGTCGCCAATAACAAGATTCTCTTTATTCAACAACTTTCACGGATATGAAGTAGAATATTGTTGTAATCACTATGAGAAAGAGATTGGAATAAGGAGGCTCAGTAACACGGCAAATTACCGTTGTTTTGAATAAATCAAACACTGACAAGGCGAACCTTGGCGAAATCCTCACTCAGCGACAAAACTGTTTCCTACATATATACGGATACAACGGACAAAAGGAAATTTCTCGGCTTGGGAGCTGATCAAACCATTTTCTGGAGAAAATTTAAATGAACAAGAATAATATACTCAAAGCATATAATAAACATATGTAATGTTGTCGGCAAAGATCAAACTGTTTTCCTTTGTACTCAAACGTGATTTCAATGCGACTTTAAAAACTTCCGGACCCGCTTCGCCAGCCGTTATTCAGACGAAACTCAGACACGCTTGAAGTTAGCGACTGTAACAACATTTTGCTGCGAACACCGGCTCAGCATTTCGGTCATTTTCAGTGATGTTTTGCGAAATATTAAATTTTCACTGAATTTTAATGAGCCGTTTAATTTTTGTATATGCATCTAACAACCTCGGTTGTCAGACGAGAAAAGAGCGACTGAAGATTATATCATTTTCACCTGATGTGTGACTGCATTTCTGATTGCTTATTTATTTGAAAAAAGATCGAGTCCGACTTTATAAGATGGATATCAGTAAGCGGGGGCGTGAACACTCCTTGGGGGCCAGTTCGATTTAAGTTGCATTAGCATTTTGTGGGTGAATGAAACCTTCAACGACTGATGCGGTATCACACACGTAAGCTTGAACAGAACTGATAAGGCAGAATATTGAATTGTAACAGGTTTTCAGGAAATTCTGCTCTGTTTGCGTATCGTCCTTTGACTCATTCTGTTGCAGTCCGCACAGTTCTTAAGTAGTCGTCGCACGGAGCCCGTTTCATGAGTGTCGAACTGGATGGCTGGTTTTCACTGGTTTTCACGGTCTGTGCTTTAATTCAATATAATGTTATGTATATATCAACCACAGGCAGCCCAAGGGCTTGGTAGGGCTTAGTTACTACGTCAAAAAAGTAAGAAAACCCTGTGGAGGTGGCAGCAAAACAGTAGAATAAAAAACTCGCTTAAATAAGATATTACAACTGAACAAAACACTGCAAATGACCAAAGGAAATTGACCTACTGAATTATAGACTGGATTGCGGCAATAGTTTTGTTACGTTTACGTTAGAGTTCTCCGACAAACCCTTCTAATAACTAGATCGACCACCCTTCTATAAATCCCGTTATAATAGTTATGTTTACGCTCATGGCGTACCTTTGGACTGCCTGTGAATTACCATAAAAGACAACAGTGTAGCTTGAAAGCAACTATCATCGACATTGAACGATTATGCCCAGTAGCCTTTCATCAGTAACAACTAATCGGCGGTTTTTCTTGCTTGGCAACAAAGAAGGATAGTCGGACTTCCCACAAAGTTTTAAAAGACTTCTGCTTGGCTGCTCCAAACTTTCCTAATCATGGAGGACAATCATTTTCTTAACTCTCAGAAATCAACTGGGTGCAATGAGAGTTGAGTTTGTTTCATTTTACGGCTGGCCTGCGGGCGCACAATATCGTAAGACACGTATGTGCGATACCACCCCATATATAGGTAAAGATAGATACTCGTGGATTTTTGAAAGCAATCAGCGCTGCGCATGAACAAATGTTCCACACTCTTCCGTTAAATACAGCAAAAACCAGTAAGCGTCAGTCCCTACGAAGCCGGATTTTCCTAATCTTCGAATGAGAACTGATAACGGGGAGTAGAAATCATGATTGACTCAATGAAACACCTGCTTTAAATCTATGAGGCTTAAAAAAAGGCACTGGAACTGAAAGAGTCATAATGTGTTGTTTAGTTATGATAACAAAGATGGTCACTCGACCATTCCTCTCCACCCCTGACGGGTTCAACAGAGGTAGTCCAGTCGGGGGAGACGAGAGTATGGAGTTCACGTAATTGTTTGCCGATAATCATTTCTCTAAGTCGTAGTTTACCTGGATCTTCCAGTATCATCTTCTCTGGTCGTGTGTTATCTTTTTTCCCGACATGCCATGCTAAATTCTTTGACTCTATAAACTGGAAAAGCAAAGAGTTCATTGTGTTCCGCGGCCTCTGGAGTTTGTTCAATTCTTGCGCACTTTTCAGTAATAGCGATTTTACGCCTCTTGTGATTATCACTCAGCAAAATATTATTTGCAACTGTTTCTTGAAAACATGGTAAAGTCCAATATGACGGGATCTCTATGATGTTTGCGTGAAATGACTCAAGTCCTTGTTGTAAGGCCATTGCTATATACTCGCTAATGCCATGTATGTGACGCGACAAGTAAAAACCTCGAGCGCTAGCTTGTCGAGACTGCTTGTGACGGCACGATAGCTTTCAAATCCCATATTTATCTTATCTTCACTCGTTCATTCTTGAAGCTTTCATTGGAAGGATTCGTACACTCGTGAAATAGTTTGGTTAAATCATTCGTTGAAGTTATTTTGCTTTTCCGTTCCCAGCCTTCAATAATTTATTTAGTTTACTGTGAGAAAGAATCCGAGATATTAGTAAAGGCTTCTGGTACCAGCAGGTTATTTTTTTTTTCAATTTGAATAAGATTATTAATGGTAATGGTGCCGTTGGAGGTATTTGAACAACATTTTTTTTATGTTCCCTTGAATAAGGAAGCAGCTTTAACTTTTAACAACGGTGGATAATGTGTTATGGCTCAGGATTAACAAGCATTTCTAGGCTGGTTTATGGGAATATTCTCCTTTTTGTTCAGTGTGCAAAAATACTGTCCACAAATTGCGCGTAAAAAGCAACGCAATTTGTTTTAAAGAAAAACGACATGTTGAGAAAAAAAAGCACATTGACTAGAGCGGAAAAGAAACATGCAGCAAATAAACCGAGACGTATTGGATGGTTTGTCTGTGAATAAACATAGATACTGCGCCGCTGATCAGCCGGTACCCGGGCTCGCTTGAGGGAAGCTACACAGCGCCCCCATTTACAGTCCAACCCTAGTCCAGTCCAAGCGGCCATGCTCGGGGAAACGGAGGGTGGAACTGTATAGGGGTTGGCCGCTTAATACTGGCATAAGCCCCAAGGGGACGTGAAATAAACGTATGTACTTATGTATGTAAGGTGTACGGTGATTAAGTCAAGGACCTGAGATATAGTAGATAATTGATATATAAACAACTTAAACTTGTCAAGATCTAGGTCCATGCGCGCGTTACTGACCCAAATTTATAGAGCTTTGTATGGAAACGCCGTACAACGGACCGTTTTCACCTGACGTCATCAATTCCAAAATCCAAAACTAAAGAGGCACAAAAGGTTTTTTCTTCATCAGGCGTAAGGAGATCTTAATATATATCTGTTAACATTTTTCAGCTCAATAGAAGAAACATTTCGGCGAAATGTTTTTGCGCAAATTTACAGAGCCCAGTATGGAGCCGCCATGTTTGTTCCACCAACATGCCATGTTTGCTCCACAAACATGGCGGCCGGAAAATAGTGCAAACATCTGGAACTTACTTTGACTACCAAAAAGGTATATAGACGACTGATTATGTGAACTGAACCAACAAACATTTACACAAGTATTTTCCTAGCACTTTAACTTCTAAAAAGGCTGCAAATCACGAGAAAAGTGTATATTTTTCCATAAACGCTATCGGAGAGGTATGTCAAACACCGCCATAACTCTGAACTTTAACCTATGCTGGTTTCCAAACGAAGCACACTATTGAGCTGAAAAATGTTAACAGATATAAATTGGGACTCCCTTATGCCTGATGACCGAGGTAGGTTAAAACATTTCGTGGCTCTCAAGTTTTGAATCTCGGAATTTTATGACGTCAGGTGAAAACGATCTGTCATTGAGTTTTGCTATTGAACACCAAAAACTATTACTCCCATAACCTGAGACAAAACCAAAGCCTGTATGCTGTTATTGGATTTTCAGTAAAGCATGCAAAGTCGGTCATAGGTCAACCGTAAGATCAAACGTACGACGTCACGTTTCCATGAACGATGACGTTCCCGCCAAAACTACTACTGAACAATACAAACATTTGTGTAGCTTAAATAACTTTATTGGGAAAAAAACATGCCTATACCAAGATGAAGGGCTGTCTCACTCCAAGGATAATTAAAACTGACGATTCGCCAAATCGGGGTTTTGCCGAAACCGCGAAGTTTTATTGTAAGGACTTTAAGAACTGAGGAAAGCAGCTAGCTAGTGCCGGGAATTTCCCTCTTAGAATATTTGACACCTGCATGCTCTTCTTTCGCTATACTATTCGCTATACTACCTTCGCTATACTACCTTCGCTATACTACCTTCTACGGAGGCTGTATTAATTTGTGCTTAGGCCTCCTTAACCAGCAGAAATTCAGGGACGAGTATCTGAAAAGTCCACTGTGCCGCCACGTGTTATTATGTATGAACGACTGGAAGCCACAGAAGCCGAATGTGAAGATACCTTAAAAGACGTGCAGTATGCCGGACAGAGTTAGCTTGGCGCCACAAAGCATTCTGCGAATGCGACACGGTCACCACTGTCTTCTACTATAAATACACCGATACACCTGAGCTATCGTAAACTATCCACTTTATAATCTTATTCTGAAATAAATTATAAGCACTTCTTTCAAAGGGAATAAAAATATAGAGAACAATAATTGAAACCAAGATGCTGGAAGACCGGAGTACCAACGTACGAGCAGACGCAAGAACTGTCAGCTCTTGGTCCATTCTTGAGCTTGGTAAGTTTTGCTAATGAGTGGAATTTTAAGATTTCGAAGAATTTCCACTGATCCCTCTGTTGCTATGTAACCCATTAACTTCATGACGTCACGACAATATCGCTCAATCACGTGCACATAGCAGAAATCAGCTGCGAGTCGCCACTTATTCAGAACTTCTAACGAGTTTCTGACCACAGACACTGGCCTTCGTCCTTCTGCCTTTAAATCTTTCAAGCTAGGCTGAGTTATCTTTACCACCCAGTTTGTTATATTCTCCAGTACCTTGAGTCCAGCGAACTCGTACAAATAGCCTAAAACTTTTAGTGGTTCAACGGCTAAGTCTTCAAATCGCACCAGTGTTACACGACTATGAAGAGTTGGAGGAAACTTTTTCACCTGGTTAAGATTCCTCTCAGTCATTTCACAACGAGAATAAACAAACTGCCTCATCGATGACCTTACTTTGCTGTCCACTTCCTTGAAAAAGCGGACTTTCTGAGAAGACATTACAAGTGGTCTAATATCACGTACCAAATGAATAACTTTGCATTCAATTCCCGCCACTTCACACACATCAAAAAGCTTCTCAATCGATTGGCCGGGAATTCGTTCCATAAGAAGTTTATAAACAGTTTTGTCATGCTCTCTGCATGCACGTTGGAGGTCACGTTGTTGAACAGTCCAACAATATTCCTGTTTCCATCTGGAATCTTCTTGTTTGTATTTGCAGAAAGGTGGTGAGCTCAACACTCGGCTTTTAAAGCGATAAAAACGACCAATATCCCGCGTTGAATTTCCCACACTGAAATCACACTGGATAATATGGTATAGAAACTTCATCGCATAATCGTCATAATCCGGTCTTTCTCTATTGTGTTTTTGAAAATCGTGGAGCGGTTCAAAAACATAAAACACCCGAGGATGTTTATTGAAAATATCCGCAAGAAATGTTGAGCCTGATCTCCCATGAGCAACAATAAACAAAACTTGTCGCTTGACAGTCAGAGACGGCGTCAACTTCGTTGTTGAGGCATTGAAGGAATCCCTCGCTAGAAAAGCGTGAGTCGTTGTAAGATGACTGAATAGGCGCCGGCGGTTGACGATGTCTCGGCGCGGTGACAGCTCGAGAAAAGCAAACAACAAACCAACAGAAGCAGCAGAGAATATTAACAGAAGGGTGAAGCTGCGCTTAAGATTTTCCCAACCAGCCATTCTTGTTCACTACTTGCGCGTCTCTCTTAATCCATTCCCACAACCATTCCTACAAAAAAGTATGTAAAAATATATACTCTCATCATTTAAATAGCCTGGTTTTCAATAGTGCACGAGATCATGAAGGTTGGTTTCTACTTCATTATGATCACTACGATGGCTGCATTAAAAGTTCAGCGATCGTTACAGTGTGACCATATCAAAGCCACTCTCCAGTGATCTTAGCGACATACTCAAAGGCAGTGAGATGTTGGTAAGTAGCGCCTCTTGTTAGGAACTCTTTAGCTAACAAAAGATGCTCCGTATTCACATCTTAATGCGCGTGCGTATGCTGCTGATCGCTACCAATGCTTACACGTGGGGCCCGTCCATACTAGGCCGAAGGAATTTGAACGGGGCCTGTGCTCTAAAAATGCATCAAATGGTTCCGTTCACACTATGCTGGAGGGAAATCAAATGATTATCGTGACGGCATGGTTTTCGAAAACCCCCGTTTCCAATATTATCTGTCCACACGAAAACGAAAAGCTGGAGTTTTCAAACTGATGAGTGTTAGCGAGAAGGCTCCGTTAAGGTGACGGATTAGTGTGATGGCGGACCTAACTGTAGAAAGATAGCTGCGTTTTCAAATTTCTCCTGTGTAATGAAGACGGGCATTATACGCGCAAGTGAAAACCAGCCGGCCTTATCTCGCTACACAATGCATTTATTCATGTTAAATTTGAATTCTTCTGCCTGCCACTTGTGATTGTTGAATTTATGTCCCTGTTCTTGTGAAAATCATACAACTTGAAAACGCAAAACATCTCGTAGTAAAAATCATCTCACTTTAGTTTATGGATAAGATGTCTCCCATCGGAACGAATGCCGCCCTGTCATTTCTCTGTACCTGTGATAGTATGCCAACTTAAGCCAATGATACACGGTTCAACATCGTTCAACTTTTGTTGATCAACTAATGTTAAACATTGTTGCGACTTGTTGAAACGTTGTTGCAACTTGTTGAATACTCATTCAACTTTTGGTGAGCAACAACAACATTTTGGCGCGAAGTTGAAATGGCGGACGAGGAAATGTTGCTGTCGCTTTGCGCTTCGAGCGT
>OMLO01000226.1_pt1 | contig 32850 bp, 18 predicted proteins | sample 1674811 | NCBI WGS metagenome assembly OMLO01 (sample SAMN06265003, study PRJEB25207) | coral metagenome | isolation source: Coral host | place: Mexico:La Bocana,Puerto Morelos, Mexico | collected 2008-11-13
TTTGAGCCCTTCAAGTTTGGCTGATGTTCCTTTTTTTCGGATTTGGAAGCATATTTTCGGTTTCTCCTATATAGTTCCAAGGACAGTCTTACATCTTCTTAACCAGAGAGCGATTTTCACTTTTTAAATGTAACCAGACTTCTTGTGTCTTCTTAGTTAGAATTATTTTGTATTGTTTTTCCTTAGGAGCCCATCTGTCCTGACATATCGCGCGGTGCAGAAGCCGTCCAAATCTCGGTAGGTATTTCCTGACTAGAGTCACCGTGGAAAGTGGCAATCTGATTTCGTCAAGTTTGTTTAGATGTCAATATGTTTATTTTGCTAGTTGTACTGCGCAAAATCAAACTCTTAGTGCTATAACCCAAAATACAATCAATAGTTGCATTTTTCTAACAGTGCCTGGCGTGATTGGCATTTGTTATGTTGATTGACACAGGTTGTCAATGAGGTGGACACGTGTTTTCCTCCGCCGATCGACTACGTCTCCAGACGAATTCTAGCTGATGGAGTGAACATGGTTCTCGACCCAGGCTTCTTGGCGTGTTGTGACTGCACGGACAACTGTCAGGTGAATTTTCGTGTTAATTTTTTCATGATCAAAGTATTAATTCCCATTGGAAGAACTCCCTGGTAACGCTTACCTTGATTCTCGTCACCACTGACACAGCTGCAACCGGAAACCGACCTGAAAAATAGTAATAAAATGCTTGTCTTAATTTAGGATCCACGAGGACCCAGTTTTGAGCCCTTTGGGATCAGTCGTTTTTATGTTCACAGAAACTAATGTTAAAGCGAAAATATGTGAGGCTCAATTACCAGTCACTGTTTGGGAATGAAGATCCAACACATGACTCGTTAGAGCCACGGAAATGAAGCCTAAAATTGGTGACAAGGAAAAAACGTTGAAACCATTTGCGACTACGCTTAAAAAGTATGCCGATCAAATGTGTGTCCTCGCCGGCGTTCTGAGGTCTGTTTTGCCAAGCACTCTTTTAATGTGTAACCAAGTATTACCTCTGGAAACTTCACTAACCGCGCAAAGTAGGAACCTTTTACCAGTGACTAAGGTGATACAGTTGAACACAATTTTGTTATTAGCGACTAATTTCTATATCTGCTATTCTTGACCAAATTAAGGACAAGTCCAAGTGTTCATGCGCACAGTTGACTATCCAGGCATCTGCTGCAGTTGGAGGCAAAGAGGATCCCAATATAGGCTATGAGTATCGCAGGCTCAGGGAAGGTGTGCAAACAGGGTCAGTGAGTGTTAGCAGCTGTTAAGTTCAAAAGCTCCACAACGCTTCGTGTTGAAGTTAGGAAGTTTAAGAAAACCACGACGGGAACGGGAACGTAAACGTGATAGCTTTGACAATAATGAACAAAGTGAATGGCTGTAGAGTACCATTAAGTTCGTATGCACAATATAAATTCGTTTTTTAATCGACGTTGTCTTAGGCGTCGCTGCTGTGGTTACTTAAACTCCCAGTGTTCAAGAGGTTTGTAGGAAAAAAAGGTTGCAAAAAAGTGCAGTCAAAACTGAACAGAATGTCAGGTATAAAAGCTATGGCTTTTAATTTTAGCTTAGTTTTGAAGGAAGCTCTTCCGCAGGGGTCGTTCGTTGCCCCGCTGTGTGGGGAAAGTTATCTCTCACTGCCATGACGTGACGGAATAATCCTTATTGATTGCACAGTTTTATTATTAAGTGTTGCCCTGTCCTATTTGTATCAGCGCAAGTAAAAATTCTTGAAAACTTAAAGTACTTTTGTGAATGACCGATGTAGCCCCGCGAGCAGTCATGCGGCAACCAACCAGAACAACAATGCAGGTTTTCAACATAATCACGTGATTTGCACCACGCGAGTTTTCCCTCGCTTGCGAGTGTTATCTAGAAAGGCCTCAAACGAATACCAGTTGACCAAATCTGTTTCTCTAACTGTAATTGCCTGGTGTATTATTTCTTCTCAGGATTTACGAGTGCAATCAGAACTGCGCATGTGGAAGCCAGTGTTTCAACCGAGTTGTACAAAATGGCATCCAATTACGATTACAAGTCTTCAAGACAGAAAACAGGTATGTAAGGTAACCATACTTCTGAAGACAAATGGCTTTGTGTGGAACAATTCTATCGACCATTCCTGTGTTTATGGATGCCATCAAAAAAGGTTTAGTCTTGCTGCATTTTTTTTCTCTTGTTTCGTTGTTTGCTCTCTGTTGTTGTGTTGTTTACCGTTTTATGTTTGTTTTTCAGGGGATGGGGACTGCGATCACTGGATGACATTCCCATGGGAACTTTTGTCTGCACATATGCGGGGCAGATTCTAAACGAGGATATGGCCAACAAGGTTAGAATGCGTGATTTTTATTTCACTCAGTCATAGAAATGACAAACATTGTCCTGAGACTGAATTATCCATACGAAAGGGAAACTACTTTATAAACAAAAAATTCACATTAGATTTATAAGAGGAGAGGGAAGGTTTTAAAGAAGACATGCGTAAGTTGTTACAACGTGGCATAGATTTTATTCGTGTATTTCTCATTGCGAAATAATGGACAGTTTCCAAATTCTCCTCGAACTTCTCCAATCTAAGCATTCTTCTCTTGTATTGGTTTTCCATCACCCTGCTTTCTGTTGTTGTTGTTGTTGTTTTTTTTTTACGTAATTAAAAGTATGTTTTCAGAATGCATCCAGCTTTAAGATATATTCTGGTGAAACAAAGTATCGCTTCAAATGTTGCGCTACGAAAGAGACCAATGTGGATAATTTGCTTGCTGGGGCGCTGGGTGTTAAACAATTGTGCTTTTTCTTCTTGTTCGCAGGAAGGAAGGGATTTTGGAGATGAGTATCTAGCAGAGTTAGACCATATCGGTGAGTACAGTGTAGTGTGTTAAAACTGTTGTCCCGTTCCAGTTGACAAGCTCCAGTTCAATTCCGAGAATACGAGCGTGCAGTCCGAGTGTAATTCAAACTCCAGAAATCTGACTGAAATCTTTCAGTCTCCTCTCTATTGAGATAGGAGTAACCCCTCTCTGTGGAATTTCCAACGAAGGGGTATCATTGACACCCCTGCATAAATTAACGTTACTTAGATTAACATAAATATTTGTAGCTGATTACGTCGTCGTAAAGACTTAATGTCTCAAATAGCAATTCCTGAAGTATTTAACGTAAATTCTTTTAACTTTTTCCAATTTTTTTCCACAATTTGTTTTTGCTGTTGTTTTAGTTTTCCACCATATTATGTTTTCAGTTTTTTGCCTTAATTTGAAGGCAATTACAAAATAGAATCTCTTGAAATAACTCCTTCAGTACATGTGGAGCAAAATTTTTGTAGAAAAAGCACCGAGTGAACTTTATAATCTTTTGGATTCTCATTGCAGAGGTGGTCGAAAAAGCCAAGGAAGGATACGAGTCCAACGTGTCGGACCTTGAGGAAGATGACAGTGTTATTTATCAGACGCTCGGTGCAGATAGCAGTTCTTCAGCCAGTGCGTCAGGAAATAGCGGCGAAAGGTAAAAGCGTTCACTGTACAACGAGTCGGAGAGGACGGAGTTTCAAAACTCAGTTGAATATGAAAGGTTGTGCACCAAGACTCAGTTTGAACCAAAGGGAACAGTAACTTATTGAGATTCTTAAAATCAAAAGCAAACCATTACTTTGAAAACCGCCCTATGAATTAGCATGAATTAGTTACACCTTAATGCGCTAATAACTTAGCGGATTACCAGACGGCAGCTCCCTAAGCCATCCATAATGCACTTTGTGCTACGGTCGGTGAGAAAGTAATATCATCGTTGTTCATGTACTATTGTCATTTTTGTTGCAGTTCGTTATCAGAAGATGAATCTTCCGAAGTGGATTCTCTGTTGAGTGAGGAGAGTTATAGTTCAGGCCGAAACTCCAGGCACGGCGACAGCGAACAAACTAACCACAAACCATTCAGGAGACACAAGCGAAAGGTAAAAACTGCTGTTCAAATTGAGGACGTGTAGGGTTGGGATGGAGATCCTTCAAACTGATGTCTTGTGTGAACTTAGTACATAAGCATAACTGGCCTCTGGCTTTTATTCTTGGCCCCTGAAGAAGGTTAGATTTGTTCCAGTGTAATGCAGCGTCTTGAATAACTGAAAAGGAAATGTTCTTAGCAAACAAGCCTTACTGAACAGAAAATGATCACAGTATTGTGCTCCTTTATTCCACAGAGGTCTAGAAGGAAAAGTGAAAAGAGAAAACGGTAGGAAAAGTTCTTGTCTGTCTTTGTTTTTTGTTTAGCTCTCTTTTCTTTAGTTTCTTTTTTTTCGTTCCCTTTTTCCTTTTCTTCCCTTTTATGTCGTTTCTTTTCAAGAAAGATCACTTAATTACTTTTATCTCGCCGTAAAAGACTTAAGAAAACAGAACTTTTTTTACAGTTACTCGCACTAGTTAACACTTTTTTTTGTAATAAGTTCCTCATAAGGAATTCCAGAATGCTTGGCGGTGGTCACTAGTGTAGTCAGTTCTCTTTTGTTCTCAGGAGAAAAATTCAGGAGTTGGTTTGGGAAACCAACTCCTGAAACTTAGTTATATTCGGTAAACACGATTTATTTGCGTTTTATATCCACGACAGCGGTGCACAAGGAGAAGAAACTTTGATGGTGGAAAGAGAGTCCAAAGCTCACTGTTTATCACACCTTGCGGATGAAAAGTGGCAAGTTTAATTTTCCTATTGATTATAGAGTTAGGGTGCTTTCCGTTTTACCAAAAATTCCGGAAGTTTCGGTCGGAAGTCACATGGAAAGATCCCTTTCAGTTCGATCAGACAAGAATATTCGGAGCTAGCTCCTTCGGTCGGGCACAAATTTGCCGTCCCATTTTGTCTTTGATTTTGTGTTATTTATTTTGATTTAGAAATCCTTCAAACACTTTGAAGGATTTTGATTTTGTGTTAGTCACAACATACGTGTGGCTTTACAATCTGATCTATGGATGAGATTGGACATCAGCTTATATAGGCGCCGCTGGCAGCCGCTATCCGTCCATTTGCGATCTCACCCAGCATATTAATGAGTAAAAGAAAGCCTAACGACCGGGAACTACATGTCCTACTCTTTGCGACAAGTGTGTGGGTTCTTTTTACGTCCCACAGGATTGTGTGAACAGTGAAGGGTTGTGAGACGGTTCATAGTCCTTATCCGAGAAGATAAGAAGACTTGAAAGTCTAACCATTAGTGGATGTAATTACAAAGGCAGCACTTTCTCCTCAGTTATTTTAAGACCCTGAGTGTTGGTCCGGCCGAAGTCGAACTGACGACCTCCCGCATGGCAGTCCGATGCTCATCCGACTGAGCCACCGGTGTTCGGTGGTAAAATGTTTGCATTCGAGCTGGAGAAATGTTGAATGTGAAATGTTGTGCGAGAGCAATTTTCAACCCCGTACAAACTCCAACCGCAATTAAAGATAGGGAGAATTTTTTTACTTGAGGCTTAAAAGCGTTTAAGAACAAATCTTTTAAAACCACTTGAAGCGATTTTAATCTTGCAGCAGTGAGTACTGTTTACATTTTATTAAAGGCATAGGTCACTCTACAAAGCTTACTTTCTTGTCTCCACCTGTAACCGGTAAACATTGGGCGTATCCAATACCGAAGTTTCAGCCTCTAAAGTTCCTGCTGTCCTGAAGTAATTCGTCTCGAAAGAAGTAAAATTCGACTTTGGAGGCCGCCATTTTAAAATTGTACTTGGCAGCCAGGCCGTGTTTATGTGACGTCATTTTGTCAAACTCGAAAATTGGCGGGAAGCCGAAAAACCTGCTACTGTTTTGACATCCTTGACAAAGTCAGCAAAATGTATTTTTCCATCCGATTATCCACTTAATATCTTCACTGCCATCATTTTAGGGGTTTTGAGCACGTTTGGCTCGAAATAATACGGCTCAAGAGCAGCCATAACCTAGAGTGGTAGTTAAAAAGCTTGTCGGAAGCCATTTCGACAAAATCTCTCAAACGGATTGACATCATGAAAACGCGGCCGGGCTGCCGAGTGCTGTTCAAAATGGCGGCAATGGTGTCGAGTTTTCGGTTTCTTTGGAGACGAATTCATAATGAAACCTGCACTTTAGTGGCTAAAACTTCAGTGGTAAGCGAGATTTTTATTTCCGTTGACAAAAAAAGTACGTTTTTTGGATTGACCTCCTGACTTGCATTCTGTTTTACTAATATTGGTCCTTCAGGTGTTACATAGCATTGAAGCGTAACCATGACAACCAGAAGCTTGCAGCCGCCTTTTTGAAGAAGATGACAAGTGAAGGGACTGGAAAGATTGGTGTCCAGTCGAGCGCGGAAAGTGTAGCAATTGCCAAGGAAGCTGTGGTAAAAACGGATGAAAAAGATGTGAAAGATGCGGAGAGTGTTACGCAGATAAGAGGTAAATGATCGTTGATAGTTTACATCCGGCTGTACCCTCGTCAACTATCACGTTGATAGAAATTTAGCTAGATATCCAAACCCAGTGTTTGCTGTGAGAGACGATGAAATATCAGTAAAATGGCAGTGGCAACTAACAAGTTATTGAGGGATGAGTCGAAGGGGAAAGCCGCCTTTGCAATTATCCTGTTTATCCTGTACAACTTCGTTGCTTTTTTTCACAGATGAAGAGGAAAAGAACATAAGTCAGAGCAGCGACTTTGATTTTGATGAAGTCGACGAGTCGTTTTGCCAGAAAATGCGAGACAATACCTCGCAGAACATGCCAGTAAACAGCGAAGCAGATACGACGACGAGTGTTACAACGGACAAGGACGATACAAACAAGGGTGGACCTCCTTCTTCTGCAGGAGGAAACGATTTGAAAATTATTGTTTTAACGAGTGATACTGAAGCCGACAGTGAAGTAATTTCAACATTCAAAGATAGAGACTTGCATTCAACTTCTCAGAAAACAGATCTCCAACCTCATATCAAACATGAAAGGGTTTCACCAGAACCGGTCGAACCAGAAAAACCTGATAAACAGGATAAACCAGAGAGCTCTGAGAAACCGGTTGAGGATTCGGATTCCGCGCCCCCTCTTATCTCCGCAGAAGATCTCTCTAAACTGGCCGCGAAAAACACGACCGTGGCGGACGAGCCGCCTGTGTTAACTAAAATGAATCCCACTCGTAGGGTTTCAAACACGCTAGAGGACATGATTTCGCGGTTAACTAAACGCGTTTTAACGGCTCATCCGTCGTCTTCGGACTCCAGTTTGAATGGAACGGATGGGCCATCGCAAATGGACATTGATCAGTCGATTGCGGATGATGTCGACAAAAGTTCCACTGAAAAATCCCCCAGCGTTGAAAATACTTTGGGAATGCAGGTGGAACCCATATCGGAGCCGTCATCTCCAGAAACGGAAAACATGGAATCGTTTCCACCTTCACCGTCTAGTTTACGTTCGGATATTTCAAAGGCAGAGTCTTTAGACCAGAAGTCGGAGATATCAACCGGAAGTTCTAAACGAAGCACTGGGGTGTCGAAGCCGCCGGCGAAAAAGTTGAAAAGTAAGATTCCTTCGTCAGGTTTGTGAACTGAAGTTATGGGCCTTTGGCTATTTTGTGCTTAGAAATTTCACCTTGTCTTCAATTTCAAAACCCATCTTAAGACACCAACTAGGTCGCGATAGAGCGATTTATAATTGACTGTCGAAAATAATCAGGCAATTACTCTGTGTTTGGTTTTGGTTTTACTACGGTTTTGATTGGCAGAGTAGTGCAACTGTTAAGTAATTGGTTTGGTTCGGTTCTGGTCTCACGACACACAATTGAAAACCGCTCTAGACACAGTTGATTGGCGTTAATTAAATTTCGGGAATGACAGCTTTCTGTCTCGGAAAAGGCGTGTTGTGACGTTTGAAAGTGTGAGCTATAATCGAGATTAGTCTCTGACGCCTGCCAGGAAAATCTTCATGTTCTGATCGAAGAAATGCTGTAAATCGTTGCTTTAAAAAAGGGTGTGGGAAGTCGACACTGATTTCCCCCAGCCGATTTGTGGATTAGCTGTTTATTATTTAGTGCAAACTCCCTGAATCCTGGATAGAACATTGCCATTCCTCAAAGTGTTGTTGGACATTCTGCTTTGCAGGACAAACCCTTAACCTTTAACCTGAATCCGTCGTACGATTAGGCTGATGAAGACGGATTTGCGAGCACAAACTGAGAGATGTTTAGCTCTACATTGTAGAAATTTCTTGAAGCTAGTAACTGTTGTGGTGCCCGACTTTCTCTTTTGTTTTCAGCCAACAAGCCCAAGATTCACTACTCCCGTTCCCAACCCACTAGCACCAATCCTTCGATAAAAGCCTCACCCAACACTCCCTCGCCCTCACGCCCCTCTCTTTCACGTCAGTCCTCTGCTAGCAGCAAGAGACTAAGCACGAGGTTGATGTTTGGGGAAGAGCATTGCTACGTCATCGACGCAAAGGCTTACGGGAACTGTGGACGATATTTAAATGTGAGTTTGTTCACTTCATGAAATCATCATGTGTTTATTGCCTTGCTTGTTTTTTCCGTAGTTCCTTCAAATAATACCCTATGGAGATAGGGTATTATCTCCATAGGGTATTAAAGTCGACTGTTTTTAAAGATAGTTCGATTGTTTTCCATTGTCCATGCGTTTGTCGCGAAAAAAAGTGTGTTGTTTTAATGTACGAAACTAAGCACGTTTTTATTCCGAATGAACAGCTCGACTGCCTGCCAAACCTGTTTGAGAAACCAGTTTTGTGTTTGTCTCAACAGCATAGCTGCTCGCCAAACCTGTATGTCCAGAATGTGTTTGTAGACACTCATGACCTCCGATTTCCTTGGGTGGCGTTTTTCACTCAACAGTAAGTCCCTATAAACTGGAAGTATGTTTTAGTCCCTGTTGGTTGGATTGTTGTTATGTGACTACGAAATTTACTTCATTGTGTTGGCTGAGAGCAGGCCAATTTATCAATTATGTTTTTACTTTCACTGATGCGTTTGCAGTTTCCTCATTCATATAATAAATAAGTAATCGTTTGAAAGCTCTGGTAATAAAGGATTTGCACTTCTCGTGATATTTGAAAATTCTTTTAAAATGCACTCGCCTGAAGGCTCGTGCAGTTTTGAATAAATTATGAAATATTACTCGTAGTGCAAATAATTGATTGCACACCCGTTTATTTAACTACCTATCCTTATTTTGCTGTTGCTAATTTTCTTATTGAAGTTAGTGGAAAGTACTTTGTTGTTGTCACCGTGCGGACCATCTGGAACAACCTTGTTATGGCACATCTAGGGCTTTTGTAAAATCTCGCGTCTATATCTTCTCACTCTTAGAGAGAAAAGCAAGATAAATTGGTTTTATCAACTGGGCTGATGATGTGAATTAGCTCCAGTTCGTTGGAGCGCATAGCTCGAAACGTCAGCTTTCGAATCTCTCTTTACGTTGGCCAATTCACATTATCAACCCAGTTGATAAAACCAATTTATCTTAGAATACTCCCCACCGACGCAGCACCACAGGCTCTTGAGAAGCCTACCCCTTTATTCCCTTAGAGAGAAGAAGTCTCGTAAAATCTAATTTGATCTCGTCATCGTGTAAATTAATTTCTTTTCTTCCGTTCCTCTTCAGGAACGTTGCAGCTGGGACCGAGCTCACCTGGGACTACGCTTACGAAGTGGACAGCGTTAAAGGCAAAGTTTTACACTGTTATTGTGGGTCAGCGGAATGCCGTGGAAGACTACTATGAGCTTGTCGTTGTCTTGAACAGCGGTAAACCGCTGTAGGAGCGTGAAGTTCCCACTTCTTCATCCTTTGTGCACGAAATCGCTTAGATGCCTCGCTACAGTGTGACGACCCTAGCCTAGCCATTCCATTTATCTGTTAAATTTTGGATTGACCATTGAGTTACATTTTTATTACAAGTTGCCCATTTTACTTAACCGGCAACTAGTTATTCGATGCAAGGACTGTCTCATACTTAACGTGATTTTCGCCGAGACAACGCCATCCAGAAAAATGGAGAGAGAAGAGGGAGAGTGACTTCCAGGCCCCTCTCTTCTGCGAGTTTTTAGGAAGCTTCGTCACGCCTCAATTCAAATGTAATTTGTAAATTTGAAATTTTTCGCTTTTAAATATATAGGGACGTTTCATACTCGTACATCGAAAAGTCTGTTCTCGTTTAAATTATTGTTATTATGGAATCATCCAATTGTTCGCGCTGATTCTCTTTCCTGCGCCATTACCCCCACACTGATTTTCTTCTTTCTTATTATAACTCCTTCCATTAGCCTATTGGTCTATACAAACGGAAAAATACATAGCTGTACAAAAACTCTGCCCAAGCTATGCGCGGCCATTTTTTTCGCGTCAAGTGATGACTGGAGACTACTTAAGTCTGGCTAAGCAATTTCCATTCGGATTATCAAGGTGTGACATTTTGTAGATAACATTGCTTTTGTGATACGCCAGTTAAGATTTGTATACTGATTGTCTTGTGAAAATATCGCAAGAATGCTTGTTTTTATCATCATGGGCGCTTGTTTTACTGAAATCTGGAAGACTTTTTAATAAACTAATAAAGCGCCCTGGAGACTTCAAGATTTGGTGCGACAATTGTTTATGAAGCTTAATTAGTGGTAGATCAAGATATTTTGAACGTTGTATTTTTGGATTAAATTATGAACAAGACTGCTGAATTTGTGAAATGTGTTGAGGTCACTTTTGATTCATTCGCGGTTAGTCTAGTTGCAATGAGTAATCAAATGGTGAAAAGTGTCAAAATTCTAAAAAAAAATTCACGAGGGCCTATAGCCGAGCCGAGGGAATTTATTTGAATTTTGACAAAACGCAAATGGCGTTATTTCAAAAGTATACCATTTGATGACCTTTTAATATCATAGGCGACAAATTGCACTTACAGTCATGAGTTTTTGACTTGTTCATTTTCTTTAAATTTCGCCAAACGTTGCTATAGCTATTTTGTAATTTCACTTGTGAAATTACAGATTAACTCTGAAATTTCGCGCCAAACTTAAGGAGTAATTTGTCATCCGTGATATTATTCAAGAATAACTTCTCAACGGATCACTGAGATTCGTGCACGCCCATCAAGATGCTCTACCTCATTTCCAGGGCTTTTCTGTGCACTGCTTCGCTGAATCGGGCCCTGGGAGCGAACGAAGACCTGTGCTATATGGGGAATCTCAGCTCAGTCGAGACCTCGGCATCACTTAGATAAACGCTACACTTCTCGGCTGACAGTAGAAATTTTGATCAATTGTCAGCTTAACAAATAGGTTCTAGGTTGCCGTGCGTCTGTTCAGAAATAGATCAGAGATGACGTGAAAAGGTGGCAAAAGCAAAAAGAAAGTGGCACTCGATGCGATAAGCCGAGTTTGTCACTGATGTTCTTACCACATTTTGACGTCTTTCTCCACTACTTTGGGCTGCTTGCCGTTAGTAAACCCCAAGCAGATAGGCGAGTCCCTTGCCGGAAGACTATCTTCACAGCCAGGCCTTAACGAAAGCCCAGCATAAAAGGCAAAGTTTTCTGGGCTTTGCCGAGTGAATTTTAACTTCACTTCTTTGATACCAATCTCTGCTTTAAATCCTAAATTTAGGCATTTCGAGACACTCGCCACGCCGAAAGTTGTCCCTGTTAGGCGAGTGTCTATGTGGTTAAAAGTTGCCCTGCCTGCCAGGGTTATCCTACCAGCCAAATTGAGACAACTCGTCCACCGGGGTTGTCTCGCCCCTCGACACAAGGGATATTCATATAAACGGGTGTTCAAAATTTTCAACAACACAGTGAAAATTGAACTCGGGAGAGGGTTGTCTCTGGTACCCGAGACCAGGATAAATGGGACCATAGTCAAAAAAAAGTGCACCGATGCTTCAGTAGAAATTTCAAATTATTACACACAAATTTACATTAACATGCTTATTTTTTACCTTAGCTTTGTGAATTGATGGCTAATTAAGACAATTTCCTCTTAATTCTCATTGCCTGTTTGCTTGAAAATGTCTTAATACTGAAAGGAGAAAGTAGGTGTCTATCATTCAGAGATCGAAGGATTAACAAGAAGCAACCGATATTTTGTCCTGAATTGCAACTGAAGCCGGTTGAAACAGAGCAGAGTTCTGAAGCAGAGCACCGGGTTTTTTCGAACATGTTTCACAAGTTAATTTTAAGTAAATTCATTAAGAACAGCAAAGTTTTTTTCCGACTACGTTACAATAGAATCACACCATCTGGTTACTACATTCATCTGCACATTAATGCTTTTAAATTTGAAAACAATTTGCAATGAAAGACTGGGTTTGCAATGAAACTACCTGAAAATAGTTTGAATTCGAATTTCATAGGCCAATTAGCACTTTGTACAAAACGACAAAAAGAGAAACGTTCTCAATAATACAAAGTTCATGGTTAGTGTGCAATTAACACAGCGACCGTGTACGCATTGCGGTCCTATTTTTGTCTAGAAGTTGGTTTTGTTATTTCCGGTGGTAATTTCCTACCATGCCCTGGCTCGACATGGCTAGCGACCAAACATAGGAACACATCCATGCTGTTCATCTCATTTTAAGGAAATAATCGTAGTGAATATATACTATACAGACAAATGTTTTGCTTAGTCAAAAAAATACGATTCTTTTTCACTTTGAGAATTTTCTTTCACTTTTTAATTAGTATGAATCCAGAAAAATATTTTCTCTATAGAGATCAAAATTGAAACATAATTGATGATTTGTAGTGAAATTTAAACTGGTGCAGGATCTGCTGCCGGCTCCACATAACCCAAACTTAATCAGCATCAGCTGTATCCGACAGCGCCATTTGAAACGCAATTTAAAACCACAACCTTTTACTAATTATTTTTAATTGTATTTTCATAACAATAGAGTCTGCCTCCATTTTCAGCATTCTAGAATAGGTACGTTAGAAAACATATATTCGACGTCAGTTCTAAAGATTAATAACCTGGAGGTTTTCAAAGACAATTTACCATCAAAAAAGCACCGAATACTCTTCGTGGATATTAAAAGAAGTCGGCTCCTGCAAATTATCGATAAGCCTTCTTAAAAACGTCAAGACAAACGGACAGGAAACTATTTGGCTGGTATACAAGAGCCACTGGGCATCCGCCGCTCTGCTCTTTTCCTGAGCGATGCTGCCAGCTATAAGGCTCACACACAAATGTCACACTACTAGTAAATCGTACAGAGACTTCTCGAACCGAGAAAGAAAGCGCCATTTTCAAGCCATTTCAGTGCTTTGTTTTAGCTGTTTTAGTGCACTGAATGGCCAACAGCTGTTAATGGATGGATTCATCAGCAAGTTACTGGAAAGATAGCCTTTAACGTTCATTAAACCTTGGTTTAATTTATTGTAAAAAAAAACCCTTATGTTAGAGGAGCGGAAAACTGTTGTTTATGGGGCTTAAAATAAATCACCCCTGCATATCAGCTTGCGTAGGCAACCGTCTCTCCTTTGTTTGTTTTCAGGCAGAACTTACGTGGGGCTTTTGGTATCGGTGGATAAATTGTTGCTTATTTAAATTTTCCAGTATATGAATGGTTTCCTTTGCAAACACAGACGAAAGGTGGACATGGAAAATTTTGCATTAAAAAAAAAATTGCAAAAACTTCGATGATTTCTAATTATTTTCCCTTAATTCAGTGGATAAAAAAACTGTTTCATCTTTACCCTCCATTCTCCTTAATCTTCGGTAAGGGTTCTAATATAAGCTTTTTCTTTGTTAAAATCCTAACTTGGCAACTATCTGACGTACTTTCTGACGTCATGAACCAAAACTCTGTTATCGGTCTCTGATTGGTCAGAAACCCACACTAACTACGTCACAGTAGCAAACATGGCGCGCGCTTTGCTGTGCTTACAAAATCAACACTATACATTCACTGCATTGAGGATGTAGTTTACATAGCTTGTAGCTGGCGATTTTTGTTTCCGATCGGGGAGAAAGTTTACGCCATTCGGTCCATTACTGAAGAGATGTGAGTGAAGATTGCTCGGTCAACATTTAGCAAGACAATATAATTTTTCGTACAACATCAATTTCGCCTTGAGAACTTTCCTGGCCTCGCTGTTTGTGTGTGGAAATTCACTGAGTTTGTCGTGCCGACAGTCCAGCAGGAGCTTGGAACATTTTTGTTAGCCTTGAACTGAACAAAGGACAGAGCTGTTTTCATTCACTGGTTGCTGTTCTTTCATTACTTGGTGCTCAAACAACAAGAATATTTTCGTGGAAAGCGATCGACATTCGTTGATTGCAATCTCTCTGCTTCTGGGAATCCTTACGGATTAAAATCTTTTCGCTGATTTTCATCGCAGCAAGGATAAGCTCCTTAGACTCAGAGTGGAGACTCGGAGAGTGTTTTTATCAGTATTGTAGTCTAGCAAAGAAACTGAACTGGCAATGGAAGCAAGCCATCAACTATTCATGAACTTATCTTAAATATTACATATGGTAAACTGGTAGATCGACCATTTGTGAAGTCTTTACGATTCAAGGGAAGTGAACACTGGTGCTAAAAGTTTACAAAAACAAAGGGTTGAAAGCTTCAGTAGCAGCAGTGAGCATCTCCTCATCGACAAAATATTTCACAGATTTATTTTTCTTCAAGTTCGACGGATCAGTGAAAAATTGGATAAACGCTTCGCTCGTACCATCGTTTGATCAAAGTTTATCCTCGACGGCGGAAGACCAATTAAAGCAATATCGTCATAGGGTATTGGACTCGCACAATACTCTTTAAATCCTGGCACTCTTTTATTGCATTTCAACCAAAGCAAAGATGGAATCCATGGCGAGCTCTTCGTCTTGGTTGTCAAACACAGCGAACGTTTTATTTTACTGGATGTATAGGCGACACTGACGAAAACCAGTCCATTTTCATTAGGCAATACACAAACAACGCGAAAAAACTTCAACTTTGTGTTGTCTGGCTAGTTAGTATTCAAAAGATTGTGTGTTAAGGAGGAAATTAAGAAGCTAATGGCGTTTGGGAAACGGTGAAGGTCAGAGTTGTTTATTACGAGTGGAATCGTGGTGAAATCTACGTTCATTATTTACTTTCGTATGAACAAGGCACATTTCATATGTTTTAATGGCTTCGAGGACAAAGGCATCGCATAGAGCCGAACAAAATCTTTTTTAATTTATATTGAGTACAGAATGGCTCAAGCCGAATTGATAACCCATTCATCGAGTGCATTTTCTTCTTTCAATAGGCCCAATGGAACAATATACACGGGCCTTTGTGCTAACAAAATCCGTATTGATACAGCTACGAACGCTCTGCGAAGTCTTACACAAAACCTTGTGAACACGTATAAGCGATGTGGCTTAAAAATCCCTGAGACTAATGGGAAAAAATCGCGACAGAATTCCAAAACTGCTGGCAATAGCAACAGCGAGGGAGATTACAAAGTGGTGCTTCATGAAGAGTTGTGTTCAGCAACATCGCGGTACGAAGTGCTCGAATTCCTGGGCCGCGGAACATTCGGACAAGTCGTGAAATGTTGGAAAAAAGGAACCAACGAGCTTTGCGCCATCAAAATATTAAAAGACCATCCCTCGTATGCCCGACAGGGACAAATCGAGATCGGTATTTTGGCCAAGTTAAGCGCCGAAAATTCCGAGGCTTTTAATTTTGTCCGCGCGATCGAGTGTTTTCAGCACAAGAATCACACATGTCTGGTGTTCGAAATGTTACAGCAAAATCTTTATGATTACCTAAAACAATCCAAGTTTAACCCATTGCCTTTGAGACACATTCGACCGATAATTCAGCAAGTTCTAGTCGCGTTGTCAAAGCTAAAATCCCTGGGACTTATTCACGCAGACTTGAAGCCCGAGAATATTATGCTTGTGGATCCAGAAAAGCAGCCCTTTCGTGTTAAAGTAATTGACTTTGGTTCAGCAACACAGGTATCCAAAGCTGTTTGCTCATCGTATCTTCAAAGTCGATATTACAGGTAAGCCCTTAAGGGATTTGCCCTCCTCGTTGGTATTTTAAAACCCTACTGGGGGCAAATTCGTTTTCTTTTTACTGTTATTATTCTAAGAGTTTGAAATATTTTTACCGCAGAAAAATATTTAAGAAAATAATTATTCTGTGCTGACAGTAGTTGCAGATTACTGCGAGTACCTTCATTATGTCTGCGGTCTCCTTTGATTGATTATGTGTTTTTGTAGGATAAAAACAAAGTTCCTTACATGTACGTGATGTTTTGCTTGCTAATTCGTATTAGACCTTGCATATCTGTCTGCTCATATCTTTCTTTTGAATTTACACATGTTGAGAGCGAGAAAAATTCCCGTTGTATGTAAAAGTGGACCCTATTTATTTTTCTCAATTTTGTGTACATGTGCCTTCTTGTCTAGTGGTGTCTGCTTGAAAATTCACAAAGGCTCCCCAGAAACTTGGCAATTTCTTTTTTCAGGCCATAAAGTATGTATTTACACTTGGAAACGTTAAGTAACCTTGAAAACAAAAGGGGCATCAGTTACGGGCAAGCAGGTGAAAGTTTTACAGATTTTGTTTTCGCTATGCATATGCTGACAGATTATTTCATTACTTCATTTTGCCCCAAAAATGATAATGAAAACTTTCAAACTAAAAATGGAAATTCAGATAATTCAGGAATTCAAATAACGCCTGCACTACAATGTGAACATTATCAATGTTGTCCTTTTGCTTGCCAAAATATTGTTGGTCCCTCTTGAAGGACTCGAGAGAGGGCAGGAGTTTAGGCTGAACTGCCTGGAGGGTTTAAAAGCTGTGGGATGATTTAAAATATTTAAGAGAAAACGTTGTGGCAAAAAAAAAAATGGTTTCTCTTTTATTTTATCTAGTTGAGAATCTTGGCCATAATTTCAATCAGTGAACATCTAGTTTTAGCGATGATTTTCTGCTTTCAAGTTCCTTCCTGCTTAACAATATTGAGATGAAGTAAAGAGAAATTCTATGTTGAGCAACTTTGTTGCACAAAAAAGTAGTATTAAAAAAGATAGAACTATAAAATACAGGTTTGAAACCTTGATCCACTAAGAAAACATTTAAAATGCACGTCTTTGTTTAGACATCTCATATATTGTGTGAAGAAAGAAAACAATCTGTTCAATCTGTGAAAAGAAGAATGTGGATTTTTTGAAAAAAAAAAAATTTTTTTTCATGGTTACCTTTGCCAATGCATGGCTGACAATGTTTTTCTTTTATTAAATGTTGTTGTTTGTTGAATTAAACCACCTCAAGGATAAATTCCAATGAATGCCAGGATAGGAGATCACCCTTAAATTTTTTGTAAAAGAGAAACAATATGATGGTTGAGTATATAAGTTTGATATTCAGGACCAGCAAAGGTGTTGGGTTTAATGGTTTTCTAGTGGACCAATGCTAAGACATGTTATCAGCAAGATATCAGTCAGGTGCGGACATGTGTTTGAAAAATGGGTGTTAATTGCTCCAACTTTATTACATTTTTAGAAGATGACGAAACCATTTCTTTAACAAAGCCAACTTTTTTTACGATGCATCCTTGTGATTTTGCTCATAATACACATAGGCATCAAGCTGGAGGACTGAGTGGGCTGCAGTCCCCCAGCTAAGGAAATTATACATACTATTTTTGCCAAAACGTTCATGATTTGGGAAATGACACTTTAGAGAAAACATTAAAATAGAAGTACTGATACATATAGTGTCTAGTTAGGTGGTTTTTTTTACTTTTTCTCTTAGTAAGTTTTACATTTTAGAAGATCAAGACTGTTGATAGAGGTCATTGAGTATGGAAGCTTTGAATATAACTTTTTTGGAATTATATTATGTTACATGGAATGGTTCTTAGGTACATTAACACTAAGAACCATTGCGCTCCCGGGAAAATATCCAAGCTTAAGTTTATATTTATCTTAAGCGAACCTCTCACAATATTATTATTACTGCAAGTCAAACAGAATTATAATTACATGTACATATACGTCTAATTAAACTGATTTTATTTTATTAGCCAGACAAAAGAAAACCGGTACTTTAAATTAAAAAAAAAAGTTAAACTACAGTGTAAAGTGGCAAGGGGACCTAAAAGATACTAGAAAGCTGATAGATATTTGGTCCTCCTTAAGATGTGTCCAGTTATCGTATATAGTTAATTACAAAGTGCCATGTTGAAAGTTAAAAATAAATTGAGCTCTATTGCATGAACAGGCTTGATGCAGTAGTGAGAGGACTCACCAGTCTCACTAATGAGTCCTGGGTTTGATTCTGGCCTGGTGTCATATAGGAGTTTAGTTTGTTGTTAGTCTATCATTATCTGAGGGTTTTTCTCCAGTTTCTCTGGTTTTCTTTTCTCCCTAAAACCAACATTTCCAAATTCCAGTTTGATCCAAGTAGAGTACCCACATGAAAACCAGCTAAGGTGTAGGCTCCTCTTGAAATGTTTTTAATTTTTATTGCAGTAGAAAATTATCAACTATCATTTGATTGACAGTTGATATTGAGATAACCTTATACGTTATTGCAAACTGACCTACCACCTATGTACATGCCTGCATTTTAAGCCTGCATTTTACATACATGTACATCAGTCATTTTTCATTGCTAATAGTAATTATTTGCTGTTGTGTGTGCCAATATATTCCAAATATACATAATGCACATAAAACATTCTGTCCAGTCATGGGATGACAAGTTAATGTCTACAATAATTTTGTCACCAATTCTTGGTTTACATCACATCTGCCTTCTGCTTTGTGAGTCTCATTAGCAAAATGTTGTACTTAAATGGACATAAGCAATGACATGTTTTTGACTACCGAGGAGCTAGCCTGGAAACCCTGAATGAGTTGATGTTGATATTGACCAGTCGTGCTGCAGTTTTTGGAGAAATGATTCATGATCGATGTAACCTTTATTTGGAGTCTTGCTGTTATGGTCTATCAACTTTGTGTTTCACTTATTTACAGTATAGTAATTATTATTGTTATATATTAAGTTTCTTTCTCGCGGTGGCCTAGTGGTTAGTGCGCTAGTCCCAGGAGCGAGCGGTCCAGGTTCGAGCCCTGGCCGGGGACACTGTGTTGTGTTCTTGGGCAAGACACTTAACTCTCACAGTGCCTCTCTCCACCCAGGAGTATAAATGGGTACCGGCAAATTGTTGGGGAACACCAAACAAATTGCGGGGGGATAACCTGCGATGGACTAGCATCCCATCTAGAGGAAGTAGAAATACTCCTAGCTGCTTCATGCTACAGAAACCGGGGATAAGCTCCAGCAGCTATGGTCCAGTAGGATCCAAGGCTTTTTTTCTTACATTAATAGCAGTCCTAGCAAGGCATTTCTGTCAGTTATCAACTCAGACAAATATAGTACAGCCCAAAAACAATGCATGTACAAGAACTTCTTTTTGCATCCGCTAGAAGTCAACTTCTTGCGGCTTTTGCAGGTCATTTGGGCTTGGATCCTTAAACCCCAAGAATTTCTTTTTTGACATGTGTGCCCAACTCATCCAGTTACCTATTGGCTGTTTTGTTGTTTTCACACAGAATGATTACAGTAGTTGTTTTCAACATTATTTTTTTATAACAATCACATGTATTATTAAAGTTCTGAACCTTCTGAAAAACAATAATTACCGGTACATGTTTAGCATTTCAGAGACTACCTGTGTCTTACACTGTCAAGTTATCTAAAGTTGCATATGTCAAACTTAAACATCTTGAATTTGTTTGAAAATTATCAAGAATCCTTTTATGCGATCTTCATTTGAATCCCTTCTAGTTGCGCTATATATATTGATGGGTTGTCAAACATCTTTGGAAAACCACACTTGCAAATCAGCATGTCACATCGTTATATACTTTTTCAACAATTTATATGTATTGTGGCAAGAGTACTTATAAATTGTAAACTCTATGTTGTTTTCTTAAATTGTACTAGAGTTACAGCTGTAGTTTTTTTAATCTTAGGTTTTTTGCCAAAATGATACATGTGCATGTATCAAAGTCTTTTTCTTTTATAAATGTTGCATTTGCTGTTTTTACATTATTAATAGCAAGTTGACCCACAAGAAATTTCTGAAAGCATGTCCAATCTAGGATCTTCAACAAGCTTTTTTGGCAAGCTTGATTATATAGTTTTAGATTGTGCTTTTAGAGACTGACCTATTCTATTTTTCATGATATCAGAGTGGGAGATTTTGCAGACAGTAGGCACCTTAAGCAACATACCTTTTCGTTGATGATGTTAAACGAAGCGTCAAGAAGAAGGAATTACTAATATGGAATAAATGTTATTTCAAGCTATAAAAATCTACCAGTGATACGTTGAGAAAATCGAAGAAGAAACCTAATAATTAGAAGCGGTATTGTGTTGAATGAAAGCAGCCTCTTCGCTCACAGCTAGTCACATGCGGAAAACATTTTTTTAAAAAAGATGAACCCAAAAAATACATCCAGAACATTGTTTCAAGCAAAAAACAAACATTGTGCAAATTTAATATACATGTAGCTTCGACATTAAATTGAAGCAAAAGTAAGCTAAAAGTGATCAAAACAAAAGATTAAGCACTCATATTCTTGTCGCGATGATGTGAAACTACACATTCTCACATTCTCGACTTCGGAACAACGTCAGCCCACAACCTGTTGTACATGTGCAGTTATGTCTGGAAAGACATTTCACGTTTTCGGTTGCCGTTGTTGCCGTTAAAGTGCCTATTGCTTCCAAAGAACCTCTCATTTATTTGTTGATTGATGTTTTTCAAATTAAGTACACGTACACTGTACTTGTGATATTTTAATGCCACTTACCCTTCTCAGTCTATATCAAAATTTTATTATTTCTTATTATGGATTATTGGACACCTTTATATACAGGATAGTCAAGGAAATATCTTAAATGCTTCATTCAAATACATTCTTCAAATGACTAAATTCCAGTGACTAGGAGCTTAAAAGCTACATGTAGATCTGTCCTCGATAAGTGCTAGAAATTTGGCAAATTGTGTACTACTAAGTTTCGTTTTTCACAAACCTGGTTTATTATCAACGACATACTTCTATGGAATTGTGCAAGGCTTTGTTGCCATTTCTCTTGTTTAGGGATTGCACATTGGAGTACATGTACACAGCGTTTATTTTTTTTTTTTAACTGAGAAAACATTTCAAAATGCAAAGTTAATAACAATCAATGTTTTATACTTGAATCATGCCCTGATTCATATCCACATTAAGCTTGAAGCTTTCTTCAAAGAGGCAGGTGGAATTCATTACTGGGAGTTTTCTCTCAGCTGCTCTCTCACTTGTGTACTGTTATGTGCTTCTAAGTGACAAAAAGATGTTTTATTCATTGTTAAACTTGCATCGATTCATCAGCAAACTGTCAATGAAAATATTTTCATATTACTTCCTTGCCTGAATTTTGGGATAACGTTCTTAGATGTATAATTTGCAAATAAACTTTCAAAATTTGCTGAGAATTTAAATGTTTGTCAGCTCATCGATGTCTAAGACAAATAAAACATGTTTTCATAAAATTCAAAAAAAAATATTACATCTCTTGTACTTTTAGCTGTAATATCTGACCTTATTTATCTGTCATGTGGTGCATCATGATAAATTTCCATTAGTTAACGCATTAACCATAATGTTGTATACATTACACTTGCGGAGGCACTGTGGCCTCATGGTTGGTGTGCTCGACTCCAGGTAGTCCAGGTTTGAGCCCTGGCCGAGAACATATTAATGTGTTGTGTTCTTGGGGAAGATCAATTTACTATCACAAAGCCTCTCTCTACCAAGGAATAAAAATGGGTACCGGCAAATTTTAAGCCGGGGTAACCCTGTAATGGACATCCCATCCAGGGGGGAGTAGAAATACTCCTAGTCGCTTCATGCTACAGAAACTGGGATAACGTTCGGCCTGTTGGACCATTTGCCTCATATGCACTTTCACAATAGTCTAATACATACAAGGCGTCACTGCTGAGTTGGCTAGCTTGTGTCTAACTCTTTTTTTTTTTAGAATAAGAGTCATTCCATTGGAACTTTCTTTCATTTCAACAGAGCACCAGAGGTTATTCTTGGTCTGCCATTTTGTGAAGCCATTGATACATGGTCTCTTGGATGTGTAATTGCAGAATTGTTTCTTGGGTGGCCGCTGTACCCAGGGTCCTCAGAATATGACCAGGTAACTGAATATAAAGTGTATTGTACATGTATACTGAAACATCATGTAAATCTTTGTTCTGAGTACAGTCCTCTACGTTCATGGAATTTAAGATGCAGTGAAATCAGTTTTGTTCTTCTGCACATGTTTTTCATGTTGATTCATTTAATATGTGTTTCCTGGCAGGATTTTTGCTACAGTAGTTGCGGTCTGTTACTATCGATTGGCAACTTTTTACCAAGAAATCTTCTAGAAAGAATTTGTCTCAGAGTGGATATTATCATTCACTTGCAATACAGAATTGGCAAAATTGCTAGGGAATATTTCACTCTTGCAATACATGTAGCTTTGTAAATCTGTACAGTGTATGTTTATGAGTTTTCTGTAATCTCCCAAGCTCACTTGATCAACTACTGTCTGTATTTGAATAGATATATTGTATCTTTTAGCATGCAATAAGGATGCAGTGTTAAACACAGGTCTCCAGTCTTCTAATTTTTGTGCCTGTAGATCATTAGGAATTTGTAAACAAAATGCTGCAAATGTTGAATTCAACCTGCAATGCTTAACAGTATAATTTGTTCTGCAGATTCGCTACATTTCACAGACCCAGGGGTTGCCTGATGACCATCTATTGACAAATGGCTCTAAAAGCTCTAAATTTTTCAAAAAAGCTCTGAGTGCAACAACAGGATTGTTGGAATGGAAACTGAAGGTAATTGTCTTGTGATACTACTTATTGAATAATAGAGCTCAAGTTCTGTGATTACATAGCCTCATTGATGGCCTAATTGGAACCAATATTGGTTGCAAATTTTGTCACGTTTTGCCAGTTTAAATAACAATCAACAAAAGTCATTTGTGTGACTGCCGATTGATCATTGATTGACTAATGATACAATCAATACAATTAACTAACTTATTTTTTTTTTTTGGATCGATTGATGTCAAAATGGTCAACTTGCATGCTTTTCCAATCTTTGATTTCCTTTGATTGGACATCCTGGGTTAATTACATTTTCGTGGAACATTCACACTTATACAGTTCATCATGTGTAATGTTGCTCCCAGGGTGAAGGGTTTGAATGTTTTTTTCTTTCTCTTTGTTCTTGACAGACTGGCAGTGAACATGAAAGAGAAACCAAAATCAAGTCGCAAGAAGCAAGAAAGTACATTTTCAACTCTTTGGATGAGATGGCTCAGGTAAACTTGTCAAGCAGCTTGGCTGGCAATGAGCGTGTAGCAGAAAAGATTGACAGGTAAAAGCCTATGTTTGACCTTTGAAAAAAATGTATTTATCTCTCGTAAAAAGGTGTAGAATATAATTATATTCATTAAATGAGGTGATTGAAAGTGGAAGAAAAGGAAATTTCATTTGAAACTTTAAAACCAGATTGTCCTTCAAAACGGTTATTTGTCTTTTAGATTTTTTGGGTTTTCCTCATCTTCTTTGCTTTTGTGTTTTTTTTTTTCTTTGCAACATCTCAGAGTCTTAATTTCTTTCAGAAGGCATAGAGAAACAAAGCGTGCACAAACTTTGAATTCTGAACTAATGATTATATTGACATATATAGCAAGATTTATAGCCTGCATAGCTTCTGGGATTCATGAGCGTGGGAAATCCCATGTGACACTCACATGAGAAATCCTACCAGCTATGCAAGCTAGCTTACCACAGTTATTGTCTTTGTTCTATGTTCTTTTTTATGTGTTGTCATTTTGCCAGTCTGTTTTAACAAATGACGTAAAGGTATTCCGACCCATGTTTCTTATTCTGAAGGTATGAGTTTACAGACCTGTTAAAGAAGACTCTTGTTGTTGATCCAGACAAGAGGATCACTCCAGACGAAGCTCTCAGACATCCATTTATCACTCTGGCTCGTTTGGTTGACTTTGCTCACTGCAATACGTAAGTGGACTTGGTTCATTAAACAATGATAGCTAGAAAATTATTGAGTGAAAGCTTTTCTTGTGCAGGAAAGCAACAATGGAGTTTGTTTAGAATCTAGTTACACGTCAAACAGTTTAATTTAAATAGCAAAATTAACAAATAGTCAGGGTTTTTTGGGCTGGTGATGTAATATTAAAGAATGCAATTTTATCATTAATATATTGTAACTAAATACATCCACCTTTGTGTTTTGAGAGAATTCCCTGTTAAATTTCGTGTGAAACATAATGTTAAACACAATTAAACCTAATGTATTACTGTGTTCCTTGTCAGGTTTAATTTAGCAGTAAAGAGCATGCAAGTTTGCAGATTTAACAGAGGAGGTGCTGAGCAATCATCAGCCCTTCCTGCTAGTGCTCTGTTCGGTCTTCCACGAGCATCAACAAACTCGTATGTTCATCTTCCAATGGTGCGAAGCGAAGCCATGGTTAGCCAAGATCACGTGAGCGGCTTGCCACAACCCTCAGTGGAGCAATTTACACCCCATGCTGGTCTGCCTGTGGCTCCGCTCCAAGCTGTGGTATGCTGAAAGTCTTAAATTATTACTTTTTTTTTCTATCTTGTTTTTCTGAATTAGCTGTGGATTGTTCTGTGTTTTGTTGCCAGGCTACACTGTAAAAACCCACTTGTATAAACCTAGTGATTTAATAAGAATCTGCTGGCAGAAATTTGCCATTTTAAAACCCAAAAACATAAGAACCTGTTTAGCCAAGCAAAACAAAGCAGGTTCTAAGTAAGTGGGTTTCAGGTAAATCATTCAACTCTTGTCATAGATCCAAGCTTACATATTCATTCTGTAATCAGTTGTGTTAGGCTTAACATAATACATAATTTGTGAATAAATACAAAATTAATCCAATTTTATTCATTTTAACTGCAAACATGTAGAGCGTAATTAAAATAGATGTTGTTCTTTGTATTTTCAGCAGCCAACTCTTCAGCCATCTACTTCAGATTTCCTTGGCGCTCACTTCATTCCTCAGCATGGACTTCTTTGTCAGCCGGACAACTCCTCCCCTCAGAAACATCTCTTTGCTCCTCAGGCGGCACCTAAGCAGGTATCACATTTTTTGTTAGCTTATCGGTCATTTTAGCAGTTTTCAAGGAAAATGTTATTTTGGGATTGTAGTATGGCTAACATACCTTTAGATTATTACATTAGCTATAAGATCATGGGCAATCAGTAGATGGACATCATTATCAAAGCGAGTAAGTTTTTTTTCTTTTTGTTGGCCATTATGGGGGTTGATCTTGCACAAAACCTGGCAAAATACAAAAGGTGGTTTTATGTACATGTACTCATACAACTAACCAATATTAGTATCACCCAACTAGCGGACTAATGCAAATCCTGCATTTTGATTGGCTATGCTACTAGGGGACTATTTTAGCAATACTTGTAGTCATCGAGTAGCCAAATTCTTTCGTTTTATTCCCCCAAAAAACATTTCTTCAACTTGCATTTTCTAACTTTATTATTGCTTTTGTCTGTCCGACTAGTTGGGTGATACTAAAACAATTACATTTGTAGACCCTTCGCCTTCAAGGGCCATGGGTCAATAGCCCATTTGGCTTCGCCTCATGGGTGAAGAAGAAGCATTGTGATTATGTAATTCATTTATATTCATTGTGCATAAAACAAAAGAGGTGCAGGTTCAAGGACCTTATAACATACATCACAGCCTCGTTGTTTGCTTTTTAACCATTTCCCTCTGTTAACTATGGTTAGATGTAGCTTGCCCTTTGGGCTTCTGAGGTGAACTCATTTTTCATTTTTTAAGCATTTACATGTACCACTGTCAAGGAAGGTGTCAAAGTTTTAGAAACATTAGCACACCATTGTAAAACCAACTTTCATGGAGACCCTGTTATCATCATCAAATTTTCTTCTCAGGCATGTTTGAAGTAGATTGCTAAATTATCCTGGAAAGTCTCACCAGGCCATGATGGAAGTTTTTACATAATAATTGAATTGATATTATTAATTGTACTTGGAACAGTGAGACCCCTTTTCAACCGATCATCTCTTAGTCATTTATTTTTGTGTGGATTTTTAAGTTTGTTTTTTTTTATTATTATTATTATTTTAGCCTAGACCTGTAGTGGTGTCGATGGCCATCCCTCAAGCATCGCTCACGTTACCAGCCTCCTCTGGTCTTTATGCTAAAGTGAGTTCAACCAAACTGTTTGTGCTCGTTCAAATTAATGTCCTCCGACCTTTTGACACCTATCAGAGCCAACAACTAAACTTGGTTTCGATCTCTAAACTACGAGGAAACCCAACGTAAAGGCTGTTCTTCAACAGAATTTATTCAGTTCTTCATCGTTTTTCAAAAGTTTTTACCATAATCCCTATTGTTGCTTGAAGGGGCTATGTCAGAGTAAGCGCGTCTTGAAAAGTTTAGCCTACATTTTTCAAAGGTAAAGGCTCAATTCATTCAAAAGCTAATTTAAGTTTTTATGTATCGCTTCAGAGTGTCCCACTTCAAACATGGACTCCAAAGCGGTTTGGCTCCGATCCTGCTTTACAGGTAGCTGTTTGTGAGAAAACGTTTCTTACAGTATATTTAACAATTAATGGAGTTTCTAGCAATAATGCGTGGGCATTGAAATGGTGCTGAGGCCTGACATGTGGATTTGTTTTGAATATTTTTGAGGGAGGAATCATGTAATGTTCTCATAGAAAAAGAGAATACGTGGTATGGTTAAAATTTGTTACATCTTTGGTAACAGAAAGAGTCATGATTGAAACTGTATTTTAATTTTCTTTTAAATATGTATTTTTGTTTCATCCTTTTTAGCTTTTACCTCACTGGACAGGAGCTGTTGGTTTGTCAACTGTGCAACCAATAATTCCTGAGAACTTGCAAGGAATGGATAACCCAAGGTATGTATAAACATCCAACGGCTCCCATTTATTCATCCCTTCCACCCTTCCTTGCCCCACCTCCTTCCTCTCCCTGTCTTTGTTCTCCCCCTCCATCATCTCCCATTCCCGTCCCTACCCTACCTTCTTTCTTTCCCCCCTCCAGACCCTCCCCTTGCTCCTTCCCACCCACTTCTCTCCTTTTATTCTTTGACTCCCTCCGTCTCTCCCTTTATCTTCTTCACCCTCTCTTCCTTTCCCTCCCTCCTCCTCCTCTTTTCTACCCACCTTTCTCTTCCTCCTCCACCCCCTTTTTCACACCCACCGCCTTCCTTTCTTTCCTTTTTCCCATTGCGCGTCCCCTCCTTCGATACCCAATTCCCCCTACCGTTTGGCTCTTTCGTCCATGAGTAGTGACCCATCCATGCACATAACACTTGTTCGAATCCGATCTTTAAGGTAGTAACTAAACGCTAGAGTCCGAGAGAGTTCAAATGATTTAATACGCGAAATGTTTTTCAGCCGACCAATGAACCCACCGCCAGTTGGCGCATGGCGAGGGTCAGATGACAATGGTTATATCTCGGCGGAGCCTAGCCCTGGTGTGTATCACATGGTAAGTCCATAAGGGATGTTATTGCATGGTTGTACGTATTCTAAGTGCCTTGTTTTTTTGTTTTTTTTGGCTGAGTATAATGTCTCAAATAAATCACACGAGAAAAGCCTTTGATCAATATTTGTTGCAAAATGAGTTAGCATCTCATCTCTAAATCCTTGACAAAGGCGTTTTTTTTTTTTTGTTTAACAGGAAAGCGATGGATTTGAACGCCCCCGTGAGGTATGTATGTCCTTTTCAAATTGTTTTTCTCTGAAACAAAGTTAACAAATCAAACGAATCGTTGTAGGTGCTCGTTGGGGCTCGACAGCGAAAAATTCAAAATTCGTATAAAATAAGTGACACTTTTGCATGTGTAGTAAACTGCTCTACTCTTGTGCTCTGTTTCACAGCCACGCCATCTTATAAGCCACGAGTGGTCCCGTCCCGCAGGATCCGTGCTGTTTTCTGTTATGCCCGTGATGCAGCAGCCGGTCGCCCCACCACCGGTCTGGAGTGGGCCTCACATTCCTACTGGCTTGTTACCATGGCAGCTGTCAACCAATACTTTTCAAAACGCCCTACCCAGCGCTCACGTACCCATTGGACTGTCTAGCGGGCATGCTCCTCTGAGGCGCACGGTGTCCTCTCCGGGGAGGAGGAAGTACGGTGAAAGGACCTATTTATTCGGGGAGGTGAACCAAGTGTCAAGTCCCCTGGGGTTTGTTCGCCAGGAGAGCGAGTCGTCAAATGTACCGGCAAAACAAACTTCGTCTCCGATAGAAATTCCAGATTCGCCCTCCTCCCCTAGTGTCATTACGGTTTCAAGTTCCAGCGATGAAATGGAACCGAACTCCCTTGAAACAAACAAAACTGATCGCAATTCGCACGACATCGGTGAGGATGACGTCGACGATGACGACGTTGACGATGACGAACCCGAACAGTGTGACGTCACGGAACACGACGATCATTGTGATGGATTCGGTGATGACGAGGACGAAGATGACGAAGATTGTATAGTGACTTCTTCGTTTTCTCTTGGAAGCGCGAGTCCCGGATTAAACGAGTCCATGGAGCACGCCCACGGTAATGCTGGATTTGCCAGCGGTGTGTCCACCGACGAGATGGTGTCTTCTACTACAACATATGGGAACTCCCAAGACTTTCGACACCCCAGTGGACTTACGGGTAATTTTAATGATCATCGCAACGCCAAAGACAGTGTGATGATTTATTGCTCTGACACCGAAAGCGCTGACGAGAAGGGAGAAGTAACGGAAGTTACAAACACCTATGGCCACCTTCCCGGTCAACAAAATCAAAACCCTATGGTTGCCAGCTCGCAGCAAGGGGGCTTTGCTAACCATTTCAGCAGTGATCAAATGCAACCTGCTCGGTTCTCAACGCATCCCTTTGAGCCTGCGGCACCTCATCGCAGTCCAACTAAAGTGTCTCGCCCCAGCTCCCTGGGGGTCATTCCTCATTACGGTCAGCACGTTGGGCCGACGTACATTTCGCCGACACTACCCTACCCCCCTTCGCAAACTCTACTCTTGTCTGGAAATGAACCGCGTTGCTGTGGTAGCGATTCGTTTCACGAAGGGAATTCCTTGGTTATCTTGCCTCCCACGCATACGCAGTATGTTCCACAACCGCTGTACACCGGAGTTGCGAGAATATCTACGGCAGGTCCAGTTTCAGGTCACGTGCCTTACTCTTACGCGACTTCAACAGGTGGCGCTGGACCATCGTTTGGGAACCCAGCCGTCCCGCAAAGGCAAGTTCTTTCTCACGGTAGCTGTCCGGCGCCAGTGCAACCTGGCCTCTCGTTAGCAGGCGTAGGTTACCAAGCGCCTTCTTCGTTTGTGAATCAGCGATATCAGACTCCAGTGGTTGGTGCCGTTAAAACTTTTAATGTTTTACCAAGCGGTTCGTACAACCCGTATGGCAGGTATATTTTAAGTCCGACTAAACAGCGACTGTTTTATCCGTGATTTCACAATTTAGTGAGGAAGTGCAACTAGTTGTGTGTCTTTAGGGAAAAAGTAGTAAAAAAGTCACGAAAATGTGTGAATGAGATAAACAGAGTGTGATCATGAAGTGAAAATAATGCAAGTAATGCGCTTTGAGATTCAGATTCGAGTGTAGGAATTGATCAGTTGTAAGGTTTTCAACGAGAAATTTTAACGAGAGCTGGAACTGTGAATTCGTAAGTGTATGAATGCAGAGAACTCATTATTTGCAGGTAATCAGTTTTAATTTATCAACGTGTACTTGATTTTCGAATGTAGCTCAAAAATTTAGAGTCCCAGGGGGAGTCGTGTTTATTAATTTATGATAACAAAAAGGTGACGTATTGTCTTAAAAAAGTTCTATCAAACCCGGGTCCGCGCTCATGGCTGTTAGATTGCGAAGTTTTAATTGTATATTAGTATTTTAAATGACGTGATATTTAGCAAGTGAGATATTTATATTATGCACAAGGGGAAAGGCATGTTTCGATCAGGTTTTTATGCGAGTAGCGTGCTGAAATTATACAGCACTTCAAAAGTGTAAATGGCAAATGGTCAGCATGCGTTCTAAAGTAATTGTTAGGGACAGATTTGAAGATAACGCATTCTGCAGGCAATAATTATTAAATATTAAATTATACCGAAGTCGATAACACATTTTGCAGGTAATAACTATTGAATATTAAATTATACTGAACTTTCAAATAACGTGCAATTATTCGCCGTTTGTTTCGTTGGGAAGGTATTTGGTCTTTTTAATACGTGGCCTCAACCTGTTTACTCCGCCATGTTACTCTTGGCCACATTGAACAGATTTAGAGTTTTAAAGATGAGATTGGCCAAACCGCCGCAGGTAATGGCTTAGAATATTTATTCTCTTTAATGATTTTGCTCGTAATTCATTCTAAGAGGCTTAGAGTATTCGTAGAGCACTGTCGTCACTTGCTGAATTTCTATATTCTTATTACGTGTGTGCTAGAGGGAGACACTGATACAGTGAACTGAATTTAGCTTTTAATCATTTAATCATTTAATTGATGTTTGGGATATGAGCAACTTTCAGCCTCTACAATCGCTGAGTGACGACGATGTAGCATTTTTTGATTAAGAATCGTGTGAAAATAAGAAAAAAATATCGTTTTTGAGGTGACAAAGTTTATTTTCTGCTTCATGGTTAGATTAATTATTTTTCACTGCTAATTGGATCAGTTTGGGACTGATCAAATAATGTTAACAGTTACATCGTTATGGTATTAGGCGTGGATATTACTGGGGAATTTTTGAGAATAATTTTAACCGTTAAAATCGATATAGAAGGGAGTATTTTGTTCTTTATAAGAATTAAACGTAATTCGAACATGGGTGTTGCTGCCACCAACTTCAAGAATTTGTATGGTGCACAAATGTTAATCCATACAATTACTTCAAAAAGGCGTTGAATCGAAGATCAATAGAATTATGATTAACTCAAAGACTCTTGTAAAGTGGCTCAATTGCTTTCCTTCACTTTAAATCAGGTAGTTGTGGTCATTTATGGTTTTGAAGGAAATAACGATATATTTTTAAAGACTTGTTTGTTTGATCTATGGGCCTAGAGTTTTCATGAAATTTAAACCCGATGACGAGCTTGTATATCCTCGTAAATTTTTAATTGAGTGACACCATTTGTAACGTTTGGGGGTGAACTATTGTGCGTCTTGATATCAAAAAAATCTCCTTTAAAATATATGTTATTTATAGGCAATAACTTAATTATTCCATACACAAATGCAAATTAGAAAGACTCCCGAAGGGCTATTGCTTCAATACCTTCACTTTTCGGACGCGTTCGTCCTCCGTCGGGAAAATTCGTTTTTCTTCGGCCCAGTGGAAGAGTCTTGTGGTAGTGATTTGTGTATGACACTTGTAAAAAATATATTTTACCTTATAATGGCAATGAATCACAAGGAGTTTTAGAACAACCGTTTTAAGAATGGTGCTCACTGTACATAAAGAACACTGATTGATTTTGGAGCCTGTTGAAGGCTTAGATTATTCAATAAACTTATTTTTTATTGGTGGGAGTCAATTTGTTGTCTTTGTGGTTTTTGTCTGGAGAAATAAGAAAGACCTCTTTCTAAAGAAACTATTGAACTATCTCGGAGACGAAGTGTTAATGTTGGCTCCATCTAATAGCGCGGTAGCCTGCGTAGCAGAGATTTGGAAAGGAAAGTCACACTCTGAAAACTCAACTAATGTATTTTTGTCCATCCTACGCTGGAAAAATTTGAACGCAAAAACAATCACCACTCATTTTATATTTGTGCTTGCAGAAACCTCGGGCAGGAAAAACACATTTTTATCGTAATGTGATCGTTCTGTTTTCAAAAAATGCTTTCCGTCCACACTAAAACGCAAAGTCGGCATTTTCAAATATTGAAAATGCGTATTATGGACGGGGCATAAGTTGAAACATTTTCTCGCACGCTGTTGGCCACGCCTAACTCACAAGACTGCGCATCTTTTTTTTTCTGTCTGTCAGGAAAAAGTGACCAGCCTTCCTGTTCACATATTTGTTTAGTTAAGCTTTGACATGCTTTTCATAGCTAGTGACAACTGGCATCACCATCAGTCAAACAACGGGTTATTTACAAGTCTGGCAGCAGTGAGGATTTTTGCAGGACGCTTTTTGTAAGTATATTTCTAAATGAAAAGTGCTTAAATTCTCTTCCAAGCATACTCATTTCAATCTCATGCATAACCTCGAACTCAAATATACATCTGCGTCGAGCGAAGCGACAAAAGGCTTCTTTATATTTGATGCCTAGTTACGATCTGAGGCAATTAATATTCAGAACGCGAAGTAAGTGATCATACTTTGCGAGGCAGTGCAAAATTAAAACCGAGCGATGCCTACATTTAAATTGATGAGTGATGTAAGCCAACTTCCCAACGAAATTTTGAAACGAATTCGAAGACGTACGTCGCACAGTTCATGGGCTTCGTGTTTGCCATTGCCATTTTTCTGCTAAGCAGACTGTTTAAAAAACGTTTGAACAAAAAGGCGGTTTTGTAATTTTCTTATATTTCAAATTCAGGCCACTATAGTTCGTGAGCCAGGCAGCCAAATTGAGGCTGTCGGTATCATTCAGGGTGAGCGAGTTTTATGGTGTTTTTTGAAAGGCCGTGCTATTGCCGGTTTTCATGTGACGTAGCTACATTCCAAAATTTAAAATTGCCTTTCCTTCTGAGGTTTTAGTTTCATAA
>OMLO01000227.1_pt1 | contig 32744 bp, 43 predicted proteins | sample 1674811 | NCBI WGS metagenome assembly OMLO01 (sample SAMN06265003, study PRJEB25207) | coral metagenome | isolation source: Coral host | place: Mexico:La Bocana,Puerto Morelos, Mexico | collected 2008-11-13
ATGCAAACAACTTAGTGACCACTGCAAGCACCACACATGTTCCTGAGCAGCAAGAGACAATACACATGATACAGATGCTGAGGAAGGAAGCGTGTTCAGGGTCAATTGCTGATCTTTCACACTAACGTACACAGTGGTGTTTGGCAGATTGTCTCACTAAGAAGTCAGCAAATCCACAGGCTTTGATTGATGCAGTAAGACAAGGTATTCTAAAGGAAGTTGATGCACATCCACCTTTTAGAACCTTAGTTGAACATAAGGCATACTTAAGGTCGTGGTTGCCAACTGTTTGCTATCGTGTGAATTTTGCACTTGATGTGTTTTTCCTTGGTGAACGTCTTCATTGACATGAGTGCAGAGAAATGATTGCATGTTGACATTTTCAGTCTTTGTGTGATGAAGATAACCTTGCATGAATGCCACGTTGAAAGAAAATTTCATGTCTTTTTATGAATTTGTGCCTGCGGCTCAATTATTCAGCAGTGTACTCGTTGGTAGTGTTGTTGGTGTTGTTAGTCTACTCCCTTGGTAGTTTACTTTCTACCAAGAAAGATGGCTACTCCGGGATATGATGTTATTCAAGGTGCTATTGTAGCAGAAGAGAACACGAATTCTACTTGGTTCAAGGAACCTCAGAACTTTGCACGAAGTGAGCGTAGATGTGTTAGGAGACAATTCATGCTTTTGAAAATGTTCTTTCTTTGATTGTTGGAACAGTGGGTTTTGGTGAGAGAAAGCAATGGGAAGCAGACTTCCTTCGACATCTTCTTGGATTCACCACCTTTGATGATGAAAGCCTTTTCTCAACAAGATCACTGAGGATGAATACAAGCTTTGCAGCTATGGTGGTTCTCTTACTCAGATTATTGGCAAAAAATACATCACTTCTTCGCCATGACGCACCATTGAAGAATGATATGTATGCAAATCAAGTTGTTGAAATGCGTCTTTTGTTTGATTGTCTTGGAAACGATGTTCATCCTTGGCACCTGTTTAACCCTGGAAGATTGGTTGCCTCTTTCCTGAATGGCAACAACAAGCAACGGTTCTTCATTGACGTTGTGTTGAGAGAGAAATGGGTGTTGGACGAGCAATCAAGGTCAGTCCACAGGAGTAGTTCAACCTGCACTTTCCTCACACAAGCTGTCAGCAGTTAAAATGTATTCTCTTGGATGGATTTTTCATGTGACAGATTTTCGTGAAGAGAAATCACCACCATGCAAAGGTATGAGGAATATTTGCCACCAGGCGAGATATCCAAGTACCTTGACGAAAATTATCAACTTGTTGAATGGAGAATTCCCAGGGAATATGTACCAGAGAGAAGACACACTGCTTGGGAGTTCATGGGCCAAGAGATACCTGAAAACTATTTGAACTGTATCAACAGTTTGTTTCATGGAAGAAGGCGAGCAGAAGTACCATCAGGTTCGGCATCAGCTGAGGTAGGTGGTACGAGAGCAAGCACAGCGGCAGCATCGTCAAGCTCTGCACCAGCAGAGGTATTCGATGTGGATGCTGAGATAAATACACTGAATAATGCGGAGCCTCAAGCAGTTCAGATTATCTCAGAAAACCGTTTGCACTTATGGCAGGCAGGAGTATTGACACTTAGGAACAACAAGGGTGAGAAAATCACGAACATATTCGGTGAAGCAGTTATAGTCATCAGAGAGTTTTTCTTGTTTTCAGCTTCACAGCAGGAAAGTTTGAGATCTCAAGGCATTACTCGCCTTACCTGGGAAAGGTTTCCCCTTGCCGGACACTCAATACTCTTTTCACACGAGCCTGGGAACTTGGTAGGATGACAGCCTACGTCAAGAACTACGCCACTGATGAAGAACAGGAGACCTACCAGCAGAAATCGAAGTATTATGAGAACGTCGGTTGGAAACGTGAAGTTCCAGAGCCTTATAAGGCACGTGCCTTTGATGAAGATACAGCATCCCTAGAACGAGAACATATTGAACTTGAAGAAGGTCTTAAGGATCAAGGGGAACTTCGTATGTTTGATTTGTTTGCTGAAGGATTTGAAGATTTGTATACTGGTACTGTTGACAAGTATGTGCCAAAGACACCAGCTCTTTGGGATGAATTTGCTCAGAGACTTTCGACAGGTGAAATGTACTTGGTTGACCCTGATCGTAACGCGCTCCAACACCAACTGTACCAACTGAGGAGAACATCTGCCTTGATATTCACAACAACTTGAACTTCTGTCCTCGTTGATGTTTAAGGGCAGTTGATCAAAAGTTGATGCAGACTCATGAGATTTGGTTCGTGGTACTTTTGCCGAGTTTGCATACAAAGAGTTGAAGGAGTATATCGACAGCAGGTCTAACCTTCAGGATGACTTCTACAAGCACTTAGTGATCGACACACACACAGACTCGTACCTTTGAAGATCCAAATTACGTGAATACCATTGGATCAAAAGTTGTCATCAGACCTCTTGCTGAGACATTGGAACTTTCTGTGAAGAAGGATCAACTCCGCAACGTACAACGGTGCACCCAACGGATCCTGGTGAGGCATCACATGATGTTCCTGGAGACTCACTATCAGGTGAGATACCATTCATCAGATGCAGTTGCTTTTGGAGACTTACCATCAGTTGAGATGCCAGAGGCAGAAGATGAAGCAGAAGGACTTGAATACTTACCATCAGGCAAGAGATCAAGAACTGAAGCAAAAGAGGAAGAAGATGTGGAAATGCAACAAGCTGAAGAACAACAAGGAGAAGAAATTCCACATGATGATCCTATGGAAGCACCAGACTTTGGAGCAGAAGCACTTGATGATTCTGATTTTGCATCAGAAGAAACAATGATGAACACAGCAAATGAGTTGGTGAATTCTTTTCATTATGAATGGGTTGCTGATGAAGAAAATGGACCAGGTGAGCCAAGTAATCTTGAACAACGACCTCAAATGGCTACACCTCAAATGGCAAGATTGATTCAATATGTATGGAGAGGGTTTGAATGTCATTGATGCTATTTTGGCGCATGAAAGAAGACAAAGAGAAGAAAGAGCAGGCAGACCTCAAGAAGAACAACCACAAGAGCCAGTGGAACAAGAGCCCTTTTGGGAAGTGGAAGTGAAGGAAGAGAAAAGATATGGAGAAGAACTTCAGGAGAGGAAAGAAAATGACATATTCTCCAAACCTTACACGAATGAATTTCTGAAAGCACTTAGACCTGAAGTTGATGAAGAACTGCCTAAGGGACAAAAAGAAATTGAGGAAAATCTAGCAAGAGCAAATGGTACTCGACCATTTACCAGCAAGGTTTCTTTGATTGAAAAGCCTTTGGAGCCAGAGCCTCGAGGGAAACCCGAAGTGCCAAAATCAGAACCATGTGGAGATCCACAAGGAGAAGAGCTTGGCTAAGATTGTGCATTGGATAGATTGAGGACCCTTGACAAGGCTTACAAGGAGAAGAACTTTGGATTTTATGGCAAATAATGCAAGCCTCTTGAACTTTTACAAGTATCGAAAGACCAGCCCAGTTGGACATCCACATGCACGTTTTTTAATTTGAGAAGAAGCTTTTACTGATGCCTATTGCCAACTTTTCTTTGAAAGACCTGCACTGGAGGAAGTTTTCCACATGAGGAATGTCAGCTACGGATGCGAAAACCACAGGTTGAAGACCATGAATGATGCAGCACATGAGAAGAGATCTCTGGAAGCTAGTGGACTCTGTGAAGGAAGTTGATGTTGATGAAGGATGTTGGTGAAGCAGGCAAGGATGAATATGCATATGATGACCTCGTTGCCGATATTACACAATGTTTTCTGAGTGGTGAGAAGACTGCAAGAAGTCCGGAATCTCTAGGTATAGTAGCTCGAAGTCACTGACCACGTTTTAGCAGAAATTGGTTGATACCATCCTTTGTCGACGAAGACAGGCTATACTACAAGGAGAAATGTCCTGAGTTGTTTCCAGATCACGTTTCAGATAATAACAATTTGTTTTTGCAGATGTTGAACAATCTGAAAGCCCACATTGTGATGGTATGTGAGGCAGGTACACTTGTACCTCATCGTGAGTATCTGGAATCCGAAGGATGGACGTTATGCTTCAATGATGCACAAGATCTTTGTTGCCGATTGTTCAGTTTGCAGGACCACAAGAGGATTCACAAGAAGACGTTTGGAGAGGTCCAAATAGAAAAGTGTCATTTGCAATCTTTGAGAGTACATGGGGAAAGGCAATTCCAAGAAGCACCTATGAAGCATCCTCAAGAGGTTATTTTGATAGGAGCAATGAGACAGATTTTGAGGAAATGACGAGAGCAAGAATGCCAGTGACAAGAGTGTGCGTGTATCATGTTGGCAACAATTCTGCAGGAAAGTCACATGCCTTCACAGGAGAGATCTTTGCACACATGTTATTTGAATGTGTTTGTCACCCCGTATCAATTGTTGGAGGTGACGCCAATAAGCTGGCCTATCAGAAAAGTGGAACGCAGTTGAACAGCTCTTACAATATGTCCACCTGTCAACCATGGACAGACAGAATGGAGCAGACGTTGGGCTATTATTTGAAGAACGTGTTGCAGACCAACGGACATGAACGTCAGACAGTTCCACTCCATTTCCTATCTTGACCTGAAATACTTTCGCGACACTCTTGAAGGTAAAGTTGATATTGATCCTGATGTTTTTCGAAAAACTGATCGTATGGGTGATTGTTGTTTGCTTACTTTCTTTGAATATGGTCTGTCTACTCCAGTTGAAAAATTCAATGATGGCCAGAAGACACCGAACCTGGAGTACAACTACGGTGTCTACGAACTTTTGTTTTACCTCACGAATGATATTTTGATGTTGCGTGAGAAGAACGCTGATTCACATGTTCCAATTTTAGTCACGATTGAACCCTCTGACATGAGCAATCAAGAGGAGAAGGCTACCTCACAGAAGAAGCCAAGAGACAGGGAGCTATTTCAAGGAAGGAACGACAGAAGGCGAACAAAGCGAGAGGAAAGGCCCGAGCTACCGCCCGATCAGAAAAGAGAACTTCTTTAGCCAGGGATGAGTACTGTGCAATGGGTGCCTGAGAATGATGAATGACTATGTACTTACCATCAGGTAAGATGATAGTTGTTCTGATTTCATTTTTCCTTCAGTGAGTATCGTGACTTATTTCGTGTGATGAGAAGATTTGACCATGTACTTTCTATCCAGAAAGATGAAGGTTTGTCTGATCTGAATTTTTGTTTTTAGCTGTTGCTTGGAATGTGAAATTTTTATTATCTCCCATTGAAGTCAAGTTCCGTAAACTTTTGCAGTGACTCACCAATTGAACTTGTTTTTGTTTTTGTTGCTTCTTTGCAAGTTTCTTGTGATGGTCCCAAACTTTTGGATGTGACAATTTGTTGATTCCCGGTGAGATTTGAATTCAAAATGCCAATTCTTGAGGCAATCTGAACACCCATGATGAAACTCATTGCCCAATTTTGGACTTCTCTTGTGTGAAGCATGAGCCTATCAGTTTGATTTTTTTTTCGTAGGGCGCATTTGAGCTTGTGGACTGATAATGTCTTGGCCAACGAAAGATTTTTCTTACGGTGTTTCATTGACGCAGTTGCGAACACAACATCAGATGTCTGGCGGCAATATATTAGACCCGACTTAGGAATAACTTTTAGTGCCTCCGCTGCTTTGCCTATTGTGCGCCTTACGCAGTAGACTCTTTATCAATTTGTGCCTGTGTTTTTATCTGTGGCAGCGTAGTGAAGGGTCTAATATCTACATGTGTTTGGCGTATGTAGGCTCAAGGGGGTATTGGTTACTTGACCGCTTATCAGAGAATTAAAAAGACGTGCACGACCGCGACCACCACGAACCACGACCACGACCAGGATGACCCCATATCCGAAAGGTCCCGGGCTCCATTCCTCCCGGGCCCCCTCTGGCTGTAGGCTTGCCGTTGTTGCTGCCGTTGCTGTTGTTGCTGTGGCTGCTGTTGTTCCTGCGGTTGCGGTTGTTGCTCTTGTTGCTGTTGTCGCTGCTGCTGCTGCGGCTGCTGCTGCTACACATATATACTTGCTGCTGCTGTTGGTGGTGCTTCTGGCGAGGATAAAATGGTACGGCTGTCAGTGCATATCTGCCTGCTGGTGTTGGGGCGATAGAGCCGCACATCTACGCCCAGGAAATGCCGGCGGGCCTGCCGGAAGCTAATAAATATGTAAAATAGTCGAACTGAAACAGACATGATCAAGCTCATCTATGTCTATGCAAAAGCCACACAGCCCAGCCAGGACTGACAAGAATATCGAACCTGCAACACATTTGATCGAGCTCGGGATGTGATGTAAAAAAAATGATCGAGCTCGGCTACACGAGAGCCCGCCGGCGACACAGACGACAGCGAGGACGCCTAAGTGCTGCGCCTGCCACACAAATATACCAGCAGCGACAGCAACGGGAACACAGCGAAGCACGGCGAAACGCGAGCCCGCGGGGGACACAGACAACAGCGAGGACGCCTAAGTGCTGCGCCTGCCACGCAAATACCAGCAGCGACAGCAACGGGAACACGGCGAAACACGAGAGCCCGCCGGCGACACAGACACCAGACAGGACGCCTACGTGCTGCGCCTGCCACGCAAATACCAGCAGCGACAGCAACGGGAACACCGCGAAACACGGCGAAACAGGAGAGCCGGCGACACAATCAAAAGCGAGGACGCCTAATGTGCTGCGCCTGCCATGCAAATACCAGCAGCGACAGCAACGGGAACACGGCGAAATACGGCGAAACACCAGAGCCAGGGGGGACACCGAGAACAGCGAGGACGCCTAATGTGCTGCGCCTCCCACACAAATATACCAGCAGCGACAGCAACGGGAACACAGCGAAACACAAGAGCCCGCCGGGGACACAGACAACAGCGAGGACGCCTAAGTGCTGCGCCTGCCACGCAAATACCAGCAGCGACGGCAAGGGGAACACAGCGAAACACGAGAGCCCGCTGGCGGCACAGACAACAGCTAGGACGCCTAAGTGCGATGTAGAGATGATATATGGATAGAAGATGCGCGCTTGCTTTGTTGGGCGACGTGTGATATAGATGCGATGTAGAGATGATACATGGATAGAAGATACGCGCTTACTCGCTTACTTTGTTGGGGGACGTGCGATATAGATGCGATGTAGAGATGAGATATGGAAAGAAGATGCGCGCTTACTTTGTTGTGCGACGTGTGATAAAATAAAGATGATGTAGAGATGAGATATGGAAAGAAGACGCGCGCTTACTTTGTTGTGCGACGTGTGATATAATATAGATGATGTAGGGATGAGATGTGGATAGAAGATGCGCCTTACTTTGTTGGGCGGCGTGTTATATAGATGCGATGTAGAGATGCGAGATGCGACCGATCGATTGCTTGAAAACAACATCCTAGGATATCTTCTGGTTTCCCTATTTGGAAACAATATCGCAAAGGTTTGCTGGAGCCTCCGTGCCCGAAACCAAGTCTATCTCCATGTCAGAGTCGGCCTGGCCACAAGCCGTTCCAAACGTGGCAGAAGCAAGGGCCTACCGTTTCTCCATATGTGGGTAGAAAAGTGCCAATCAAAAACAGTATTCTGTGTCGCCTACAACATAGGGCCGACATGGGCCAACATAGGGCTGACCTGGGGCAACATACGGCTAATCTAGGCGAACATAGGGCTCACATAGGGCCGACCTGGGGCAACATACGGCTAACATAGGCGAACATACGGCTAACAACATAGGCGAACATAGGGCCAACATAGCACCGAGATCGGTCCAAGCGAGGCGAACGTAGGGCCAACGTAGGCGCCCGGGTGTCAGGCGTAAAACTTTAAACCCGGGCGCCGGCCATGTCCTTGCCGGAGGCCTTCGGTTGGTAAGAAGGTCATAGAGATCAGCTCGGGGTGACCTCAGGGTCACCTGAAGCCGATGTAATTTACAATGTATTTTGCGCCTGCCGATCAAAAACAGAATGTTTTACGGTGTTTTGGGCCCTTCGGTGTTCCGAAATTTCATCTTGGCGGTATCAAAAAACCACGCGTTTGACGTGGTTTTCGGGTTCCGGAAAAATGTCATGTTGAAGGTGTTTTAACATAGTTTTGGGAAAATTTGTCGGCATGATGGGGCAACATGGGGCCAAGATAGGGCCAACGCAGGGCCAACTTAGGCCAATATAAGGCTGACCTGGGGCAACATATGGCTAATCTAGGCGAACAGGCCGACCTGGGGCAACATACGGCTAGCATAGGCGAACATACGGCTAACATAGGGCCAACATAGCACCGAGATCGGTCCAAGCGAGGCGAACGTAAGGCCAACATAGCGGCGCTTGGCTGTCAGGCGTAAGCGCCAGCCCTGTCCTTGGTGGAGGCCTCGGGTTGGTAACCGAAGGTTATTGGCCCAACTGCCGCCCCAGGTTGGGGTGACCTCGGGGCCACCTCGGGCTCACGTAATTTATGTTTTTTTTTTTGCCGCCGCCGTTCAAAAACATCGTGTTTTGGTGTTTCGGGCCCTCGGTTGCGAGGAATTATCTCTTGGCCGTGTTAAAAAAAAACGTCGCGTTTTACGTGGTTTGAAGTTCAGGAAGGGCCCCGGAACGGAAAACATGACATGTTGAAGGTGTTTTAACATAGTTTTGGTAAAATTTGTCGACGTGATGGGGCAACATAGGGCCAAGATAGGGCCAACATAGGGGCAAGATAGTGCCAACTTAGGCCAATATAAGGCTGACCTGGGGCAACATACGGCTAACATAGGCGAACAAAGGGCCAACATAAGGCCGAGATCGGTCCTGTTTATGTAAGATACCAACCACAAACAGCCAACTAGACGCACTTTACTTTTTCCTTGAGCCACAGTAGCACGAACGTACAAGTGAAACCGGACCTACATGAAACAAACACCCCCCGCCGGCGAAAGACACAGTCGGCGGCAGGGAGCGCGTAGACCTAAGTAGGGCACGGACGAAAGACTAAATGTGCAAGTGCTACTAGGATGAATTATGTAGAAAGTGCAATGTGAAACGTGACGGTCTAAACAACGATGGACGCATACGGCAGCGCTCACTTTTTACGATGCAAATGGACGTAGTAAGTTATGGTATGACCAAGCTTCCGCATTGGCTTTAGCGGGACGATACTATCCCCCCACCAACGCGTAGCAAGGCCAAAATAGGCGTAATGCAAAGTATTGTAAATTGCATACACCCTTGAAACAAAGAATATAGATTCAATGACTATGATTGCAAATCACTCATTCATGCAACTCACAAGTCCTGCATCTTTCAAGCGATGTGCAATTGACTCCCCACCATCACAATTGGACCATAAGGCATCGAGACATCTACTAATCCCGTCAAGCCACAGCTTTGAGCTGTCCAAACTTGAAGAATCAAATGCAAAAGGTGATTGCCGTGCCACATCCATGCCCATCAAAACAAGTAATCAAAACAGTCACAATTGGAAGGCAAGTGATACGATCATTCATGGATTTGAATAACGTTGGAGTAGTTCAGAACTTTCAATAGCTAACATAGACATAGACCCAAAAAAACATAGATCAGAAGTGGTCATCCAATGCAATCAGCTGAGTTCACCAAGCCATCCATTCGATCCTACCATCGATGTATGTGTACTTGGTGAACATAGTACCATGCCACTCCTGCTTCCTCACGTGGCGTGTCCCTTACCGGCTGACCCTCCCGGGTAGCTTCTTTGGTACTGCTGGTTGCATGACTCCAATACCACTGATCTTGTTGCTGCGAACCTTGCCGATAAGGTTGGCTGCTTCCGCAATGACCTTGACCTTTAGAATGCCTCTGATACGAACCCCTGCCAGTCTGACCTTTGCCCTTTCCCTTGCTAATCCCAGTGTAGTTATCCCAACCTGACGCTCTACCCTTCTGCAACCACTGTTGACGCTTGGGGTCAAATTCTCGGTTCTGTGCAGGTTGAAGGGTGTCGTTGAGAACAACTGAGAAAGCTTTCGGCAAATCCTTCTCAATGGTTGCCACAGCATATGGCTTGTTGCTGTACTCATGACCTTTCTGGTCAAAAGCAAAGCCCCATTGATCTTTGGCGAAGTTGGTCAGATCTGCCAAGTTGAGTTCTGTCGTGAGATCGACTGCCATAGTCATCTCATTCCATCCAAACACCACCGGCGAGGGTTCCCCTCTCGCATTCATGACCGTCCGAGCGTAAACTGCGAATTGGGCAAGACTGAAGAACCTTCCATGATGAGCAATCCATTGCTGATTCATAGGTTACATCAATCTCATGATCGGTCTGACGCTTCAAAAAGGGAATGAAAACGAGGCGTGTTTTGACATCAGTGCCTTTTCCACTTGCACGTGCAGCAAAGGATCTACTGAAGCCAGGGCTCGCTCAATGAACTCAAGAAAGGGGGGCGTGAGTTGATTCTGAGCCGCATTGAACTGGAAGAATGGATCCTGTCGCAGGCGGTCTACCAGATTCTCATAATTGCCCTTGATCATCTTTCGGCGGTAGCCAACGGCAGTGCCACGAAGGACGCCATACTTTGACCTTCCACCTCCTCTCGGATGAACTGATGTTCCCGGCAAGGCTTCCGCACTCGCTTTTGCTCTCTGACTTCGGGGCTGAACGGTTGTCACCAAAGCAAAAATGCCATATGACTCTTTTGCAAAAGACTCCAACCGTGCCACTCAGTTGCTAAGCGAATGTCCGATGGATACTCGAGATTGGCCTTGCATTTCACGCAACGATGATGTCCATCGAGATTCTTGTGATCACACATGTGGCATTCAAAGGCGGGTACCTTCAGTTGAGGTGCAACCTGTCGATACCGTAATCACGAACATACCTTCCTTTGCCTCTGCCTTTCGACCATCCCGTGCTCGCATATAACCCTTGACGTGCTCTTGATTCACCCCATGCCTGGCTTCGGACTCCCTGAAGATGTCAATTACTTCACGCTGAGTGTTCGGAAAAGATCTAAGTTGCCCACGACCGAACTCGGAAGCGAAGAAATCAAAGTTGGTGTCGACCATGGCATTCAAGGTGGTGAGCTGGGATTCAACGAAAACCGGTTGACCTTCTTTGTGTGCTTTGATCTTTTCATTGTAGCTCTTTCTACACGAAGGGTAGCCACGGTTGATGTGGTAGAACTCTCTGAGCCCAGCGTCGTACACACAGAGGATGCACTCGTTAGGGACCCAGTCAGAACAAAGCACTGCGTTATCAGTTTGAAACATTCGGCAACCATGTTGCATCATGAGCTCAAGATCAAACGCAATGTACATTGGACCGGCTCGCGTTCCCGCAAGTTTCCTCATGTTGGCACTCCAGGGTGGCATCGTGATGAAATAGTTGTGCGGTCTGCCACTTGACTTCGGCCATCCTCCTGGAATCAGACCAGTCTTCAGGATCTCATCCACGTTTGCCAGATCACAACAGTGATAGAGAAGTCGTGGAAACTGCTCAAACATTGGGCTATCCTGAGGAATTGAAACGAGGCCATGATGAAGGAACTTGATCAAGCCTTTCTGGGGTATACTCAGGATCAAGCGTGTAGAGCTTCTTCACAAGGGACGAAATCTTTGCATCTTTCATCAGTGCGCGATTGTGTCCTTGGAAAGTTCGACACGCAACAGGGACCCATGGCAAACCCTTCCAGGTTTCTTTCTCACAAGTCGAGGACATTGCACTCAGGGCAAGGAAGATCGTACTCCAGTGGATGACCTCTGAGGAATAAGTAGCTGAGCTTCTTGGAAATCTGGAGCAAACGACCACTGTTGTTGACGTTGCGATAAGGAATCCGGCCAGCCAAATCATCTGGGTCAAGCCATACCTTTTCCTCGTCCTTTTCAGTGGCCCTTTGGAGCTTTTCTGCCGCAATGTCGTCCTTCGGACGAAGTGGGATTGAACCCTTTGGCTTGTCGGCAGGCCTCCCGGCTTTCTTCTCATCTTTCTCCTTTTTCTCAGCTTCTTCAACAATCTCAGTCATGACAGTGTCATCTCAAGGTGACGGAGCCTTGGGTGAATGATTCGACTTCTCCAATGTTCACGTCATCGTCCAGAATGATTGATTCCTCCGTGGCGAATGAAATTTTGTAGAATTCATTTTCGATCCCCTTTTCTGGCACTGTGGTCAACGGGTTCGGCTTCCGAGGCTGCAGCTTGGGCCATGACCACCTCCTCCGAATCGATGATATTGAAACCCTGTTGAACGGCTTCTTCAATCTCTTCGGCTATGTTGATCCTGATCCTTTCGGTCTCGCAGTCCGAATCCTCGTCTGCTCGACATCATTTCCACCTGGCTGAACAGTTCTCCTTGTGGCGCACCCTCCCGGGTCGCTTCGATCTCGGCCTCCTCCCATGCAGCAGAAATCCATTGGAAAATCTCTTGGTCCTGAGCCTCACAATCGTCAGCCTGATTGGCGTGAGCGACACATGCGTTCAGTTCCATATGTTCCTGGACTTCTGGGGTGTTTTCCAAAGCACGCCTAAATTGCAGCAAAGTGGGGGTGATGTGCACATAGTGCAGTCTGAGGGCAAGATCAGGACCCAACAGGCGGGAAGCAGTCTCCAACAATGTCTCGCTGTTCAACATGATTTGACGATAGGCAAGATGGAACGTGACGATTCCCTTGAGATATCGAACGGCCAAGTTGCGATTGATTGCACCATCGTCAAGGTGAATTCTGTCATAGCGATAACCTCTCATGGCAACTATTTCAAAGGAAATCGTGTTCACACCAAGGTTGACTAGCTCTTGAAAGTGCCCCCCCAAAGTCTTGTTGTACGAAGGGGGAAGACCGTAGTCTTGGTGGTGTCCATTTCCGAAAACAACCACATCAAAAACACTTTCATTGCGTTTCAATTCAGGTCAGCGATTGCCTTGTCAACACGTGCCTTTTGTTTTGCTGTATAACGTGGCTGGTGGATCCAGGTGCAACCCCGCTACCCAAAATCCCCATGGACATGATTGCCCGACCACCCCACCAGCACAAGGATCTGTCTTCCTGGGTTCCCTTTGTAAAAGTTATCCAGGACGATGTTATCAATGGCTTCTTTGGCGGTCTGTACAATGGTGTTCAGTCCCCTTTCCCAACGCAATCTGGTATGTACACTACCGATACCGGGAATTTCCAAGTTCTTGAGCAAGTCACCCATTGGAATACGAGTGCTTTCGTCAAGACTGCCTGGCTTCGACAATGTCTTCCGACAATAAATTAGTCTCCTCTGTGTAATTGTGATACACCAGACAATCTTTAGAATTTGGCCGAGAACAATCACTAAGCTTCGAGTTCTTGGAACAACATACTTCCACGATTAGGCGGCTGGGTTTCGGACCGACTGCGGGTACCCCCGAGCTTTCCTCTGATGCGGCAGGCAAGGTATGCGTCACCTGAGATTTGCTGTGGGGATTGGGCTTACTGGTCTTGCCAGTACTGATACCATTTCTGTGGCCTAATAGGTTCACTGCGAAGTTCCACTTTTCAGCATCAGTGAATGGTTTGGTCAGTATATCAGCGGCTTGCATCATAGATGGCCCATGAACCAACCTATACCATTTACGTTTAAATTGTTCTTCCAACCAAGAAAGATTCACACGTTGAGTTTTTGTCCGTGTGTCTAAAGGTAGGTGATTTTCCATTCTCAAGGATCCTAATAATAGTCGCTTGGTTATCCTCCACAAAAACACCTTGGATGGACTTTCGTGGCAATAAATTCAATAAAGTATCGCCTGATCTCTCGTTGCCTATGAAGTCGCGTAGTCAGTCAACGCTTCACGAACTTCGCATGCTTCAATTCCCAAATCGGTCTCGTAAGGACCATACACCCGAAAACAAATGATTCCAACCCATTCATTTTGAGTAGGATACTCCCCCCGTTTTCTCCAATTGTCCTGTACAAAGTCAACCTTCCCTTTCACTATCATAATTGATGTTCTGGCAGAACCCAGACATTTGATGTTGATTGGGATTTTAGGATCATTCTTTGGGTCAAATAGGGGTTGTCTTGGTTTCGAGTGTTCAATGATTAGGATTCTCCTGCTGGGGTCCAAAACCCATTTGTCTCCTTGCACATCTGAATTACATTCGATTTTGGTAGCTGGCAAACCTCCCGGAATGCTTTGATCTCCCCCCGCGTTCTGGAGGTAGGCCCAAAAACCGGAAGAAGGTAACCCAACAGCTCTAAGGGTAACGTTTGCAGCGACAACTTCAGCTTCGGTCGAAGACATGCTGACAGATGTTTGCTTTTTGGAGAATGCAGTAAGAGGAAAGTAGGAATTAGGTCCAACCAGGACAAGAAAACATCCTGAAGTACTTCTGTTATCATACTCTCCTGCGTGGTCCACGTCTGCGAAACACCAAAGTTTACATTCATTAATACTGTCACCGATGAACGTCCGCAGCTTAAGGTCTAAAGTACTATGGATATAGCAAACTAGTCTATGCAACGCTTTATCACATTCAGTAGACCACTTGGTTACGCGTGCTGCTAAAACCTGCACTGCACGAAGCAAGTCGAAGCGAGCCATTCTGGCAGCGAACAAAATCTTCATAAGAACTTTGGTCGCAATTGGGGCTAATACTCCTTTGGCTTCGGATTCGTTTGCAATTGGTCTAGCAATACGTTCATCATGAAATGGTGTTGATACAGTTTTCAACGGCTTGGCATCCTTTCCAGCAAGATCGACATAGCGTTGTACGCAAGATTCTAGAAACGGCTTCATGTCATAAGTTATTATATTCACTGGTTTGTTCATGCATGGTTGGTTTTGGAAAAGTTCATCCATGTAACTGAAACCTTGTGCTCGTTTCTTTGCGGCAAGCTTGTCTCTTTTGATGGTAACCATAGCAACTTTGGGGTCCTTACAGGATTCTGAAAACAGGTATGTTGAACCAACCCAAGTATTGTCCGATCTTTTTCCCGGCAGTGGTTCCCCATGCACCTGCATTGCGGTAGACATCCCACTCCGGAACTTCATCATTACTTGATCTTACAGTACAACGCGAGGGCTGCATCTTGCAAAACTTCGTAATTTCGTCATCAGGTGCATAGAAGCTCTTACGCGGCTGACAGTGATGTCGGATATAAACTCCCAACTTAGGATCAGTCTCCCAATAGTCTTGAGTCCTACGCGCTGGCGCAGCAGTCTTTGCGGGATCTGGCATAGACTTGTCGAAGAGATGGGCAAAAGGATGATCGGTCTTGTCGAGCTTAACATTTTGAAACAAAACATGATCACAGCCTAGATATCGACTGGCCTCGGTGGGCGTATCCATGTCTATTCTTGATCCTATCAATTCCCAACCCTTCTTCATAGACTCTTTGGGTCCTGACATCTTGGAAGTCATCTACGTACACAACCAATAGCAACTTTAATGTAGGATGAAAGAACACTGACCATCCTTCCGGATCAGGCATTATGAAACCAACAGCCTTCAACTGGCTTTCGCAATGTTGCTCCCATAGCCCCCCGGAATCTGGGTGTCCATAAGATATCCTTAACTTGACCACTGGTCGATTGTACTTCCCTTTCCATTCTTTAGGCCATCGATCATTGCAGATTTCAACCCAGGTGTCTACTCCCCGCATGGTAGCCTGTGTGTATGCTTGGACACCATCATTTTGTTGAACAATGAAGCCCGGCCGGGTTCCATAAGCATCCACACCTTTCCCTGCTTCCATTGTGGCTGGTGAGGAACCAAGTTCAGAAAAGAGAGCCACATCGGCATTTTCATCTCTAACGTTATTCCCCTGGAATACCGTCCTTCCCTAGAAGTTCCTCAATTTATCACCCTCGGGATGAAGTTCACTACCCTTCTCAACACAGATCTCAAAAACCTTGCCTACATGCACTTTTTCCCCAGGCTTCTTAGCTCTATTACTTACATCTTTCCACTCTGGAACTGTATCGTAAAGCCATACATCTTTCTTAACCAATTTTTTCCACTCCAAATCTAAGGCTTCCTGTGCTTTCGGGTTAGCCCTAATTTCCCTCTTGTTGACCGGTCTAGCTACTAGGGAATTAACCAACCTTAAATTTGGAGGGTTGATCTTCTCTCGATGCATTTGGGCCTGGTTGCATGTTGGCATGCTTGGATAGGGTTCAGACTCTTCTTCAATCGTTGGGGTAGCTACAATGCTAGGTTTACCCTTTTTACTTCCTATAGCCTCCTTCAGAGCTATCTTCTTCTGTTCCTTGTGAATTGCCTCTTTCCTTGCTTTCAATAACATAAAAAGGACGGAATATCCAAGTGGCTTACTAGAGTTCTTATAACGCCTGGTTTTCAAACCATCCGCGCTAGAGTCTCTCGAATCAGCCCTTGAAATTTTCCCCGTTTCCCCAGTCTTGGCATTAATGACTTCAATCAGATCATCATCGTCCTTTCCCCCCCCGGAAGGTACAGGTACATCCCTGGACTGACAAAGGTTGATGGGTTCCCTGGAAAAGATTGACACCAATGTCTCAACGAACAGGACATTATCGATTCCTTTGTTCAATGTTTCAACTGGTGGGTCTATCTTTAAGTTTTCTTCCATAACATACCACCCATTGTCATACTTGCAACATGTTGTTCGAAATGAAAATAACTCTTGGTTGATTTTGTCGCCGGGGTCACAGTATGCATCAGTACCAGACTCAATCTCGACCCAACATTCGGCAGACTCATACCAACCTTCTTTCCCGTCAACATGTTTCATAAACGCAAGCCATCCGGGATTATAAACTGCTTTTTTTCCTGGGTCTTTCGACTCAACATCCTCAGACGGCTCCGGCTTCCGCACGGGCTTGGCATCCTGTGCTTCGGCAGGAAAGATATCGTCAAGCTCCTCATCGAGTGCTTGGTCACGGCCGTCTCTGATTGTTTCCAATCGTGTTTTCAAAGGTTAATTGATGATCTCAGGTTCACTTAACTTTGATTACCCTGATTACATTGACCTTGTCTTCGTAACTGGCAATCCTCATATCTTGCAAGGAGGCGACAATGAATTCTGTTCGAAAATCAAAACCCGGGCGAACGACATAACCCAAAAAGATTCCTGGTTTTGAGGTAGGTTTGTATTTGAGGTCAGATTTGGGTCTCTTCCTCGGTCCCGTCCAATAGTCAATTTGACATCCGAAAAATATCTTAGGTCCCTTAAAATTCTCCCCAAACCTGAGTTTCCAGGGTGTAATTTCTTCTCCAATTTGGAATACATTACGCATGAAACACCAGTGTCTTGCAGCATAGGGCCGATATTGATGGTGTAGTCCGGACTGCAACAGATTCACCCTACTACCTTCAAGAACGCTTCTCACTAACCTCTCGGCGACTGCATTGGACTTCGAAATATAGTCTTTGCTAATCGTATGTCTCCATTGCAATATCTTCATGGCCGAAACCAACTCAGGGGCATTATCGCTGTAGAAAATCCCTACTTTGTCAGCTGGTCCAGTGAAATGCTTCATCGTTAGGATAATTGACTCTGTGTTTCTACGTGCACTGGGGTAAACATAGATAAAACCGGTGGCCACATCTTTGACAACTAAAGCAACCCTTTCGGCATCAATACCCTCTTCATCCTCGTTCATAGTCACTAAGAAATCACCCGTAATGTGACCCCCAAAAACATCTGCCTCGACCTTCGATGATCCTCCCTTGGCTCTGGATGGTGGTTTCTGCATTTTCGCTTTGGTGCATACATCACAAAAGGGGTTCTTGGGCATGTGAGTAAGGAGGTGGGTGCCCCTTTGACATAGCTTCAACATTTAGCGTCTTCTCACCCAAATCACGTTTCGCTGATACGTCAACATCAAGAACACTACTACTACTTCCCTCAGATTTTTCAAATGACCCCTCCCGAGGAGCTTCAACATATCCCCTTTCTAACGGCTCTTCGCCTTGGAGTTCTTCAATGTCAGGAGCCTCGGGTGCGATTAACGGAGTATATGCACTCAGCCTATCATGATCAGGTTCAACTGGTGGCTCTTCGGGTGGTTCGATTACTGATGGAGTAACATCCTTTCGAGAAATGATGGCTCCCTTGAAAGCGGTTGCAGACACACTAGATTTTGATCCATCACCGATGAGGTAGGGTACATAGTCATTCACCTTCAAATATATCTTGTCACCATTTGGTTTGGTGAAAAATGGGTCTTGTTTCTTTGATCCCATGCACCACACAAAATCATATCCATCATCGATACATCTCATCCCAACGGAAAGAACAGCCGGTGTTGATTCGACCAAGAATGGATCAATGGTGTTATGCAAAGACGGAAAAAACCTTTCCCTGTTTTAACGATGAACTTTCACCATTGGCACCTATGAGCCTAACTGGATCATTTGACATGTATCCATAACCATCGGGAAACTCAGAGTCGGTAATAAGGTCTTGGGCACGGCCAGTATCGGCTACATTTGGAAGGTGAATCGAACCCTCAACAAGATCTCTCCTTTCAGCAGGCATTGCAACTAGATTCTTTGGAACACAACAGTCACAACCAAACTCGGTGTCGCAACAGTACCTACATTCAACCTTCACCCCTTTGAGTTCGTTCTCGACTGCTCCTGCCAGCATGCTGGCCTGTGAGGCGGCATCTTCGGTGGCAGATGGGTCTACTGGGAACTTGTAATCAACAAGGTATGTAGGTTTCCGAGTGCGGGGTTTCTTGCCAATCGGCCAGAGGTTCTTCCCCTCGGCTTCAACTTCAAACGACACAACATTCTTGTTGAAAGTGATAGCAGGACAACAAACAACTGGACTGGCTTGTGACATGGTTGCCAACAGGGATGCGATTAAGCATACAACAGCTGGGGATGCCTTCGCCTTCAGGGCAGCGGCAGCCTTAGATCTTGGACTTCCCTTAGGAGATTTCGGCGCCTTCGGGGATTTGGATCTTGGGTTAATACGACTCTTGATCTGGCTGGAGTTGCTCTCCTTGGCTTACGAGGCTTCCCTTCATGCTTAAATTCGCAATCATTTCCCCTGTTGCACCTGCCTTGCTTCCAGAACTTGCAAACTTTGCTCTTGTCACCTCTGCCTGACGGAGATCTTCCTCGATTGGGTTCACGGCTGGTGTCCCTTCCTTTGCGGGGTGGTCTTGGCGGTGGAACCTCATGTTTAAATTTGCAATTGTCGTCAGTACACCCCCCTTTAGGAATACAGGTCCTCTTTTCGGCTCCGACTGAAGCCCGCAATGTCCTTGCAAGGTTTCTAGCCACCCGGTCTCGGTTAGACTCTAGTCGTTCCCTATCCAAGTGGCGTCAAGAAAATCGTAGGAGTGTTTCTCTGACCCTTCCTCAGCTCTTTGATATTCGTTAAGGTCATGTGCAAGGGATTTGCTGTTTTTCACTTGGTTGTAGAACAGCGTTTCTAAGACATCGTTCCCGGGGACCTTAATAATTCCCGCCAAGAGTTGATCCCATGACGCATAAGTCGCCCCATGTTTGATATTCGTGCTGACATGGTGATGCAGCATGAACAAAATCTGGCGACCCCGTACAATAGGATCTGCAGTAGCTTCATTCTCTTTGAACGTGTCTACAATTCTTGCGAAATGACCGGTGATGGGTTGGAAAGGAATCAGCTTCCTTGACCTTGGACTTTTCATCACCTCCATCATTGCCCCGGGATGATCTCATGAATTTCCTAAGTTTCCTAGCAAACTTGTCATCACTATCTTCCGAATCTGAACCGTTAGGACCGCCTCCCCCACCACCGTCAGGTGCAGCACCTGGTTTCCTCCCATCTCGCTTTGATCCTGTAGGAGAAGGAGTTGGATACGATGGGAAACCGAATATATCTCTGTCCCTGTCTGGGTTTAAATGATGTCATCGTCCCCATCATCCCCGCCACCACCACCTCCTCCACCACCCCCACTTGGGAACATAACGTAATGCCTTACGGATGGTGCAGGACTTTGATTGGGTGTGGTGGGGTTCGGGTTGATCCCTTCCAGATTCACCTAAACGGAACTCCCTTCCAGGGTTCATTGCGGCTGCAGTTACTCTTTGATCAGCTTTAAAACTCACCAACACGGAAGCGCCTGAAATTGGATCGGAAATGATCACAGGATTGGTTCCTACTTGTGAAGTACTTGAACCCCAAACTGAAAACCATGAAAATTCGCTAATCCACTTGGCGCAAGCCTTGGAGGAGCAATCACAGGAGGTGACTTTGCAGTCTGATTGGCAAGGGGGTCAGTACTTGCTGCAGCGGTTTCAGATTGAACTGGATGTACGTTTGCTGGGACCCTCAGTGAACTCTCCAACATCCGCTGAAGCTTGCTGTTAGCTGCTGCTTGTTGTTGAATCATACTTTGCAACTCTTGATTTTGGATGTTGCGTTGATGTTCACGTACAAGTGCTTCCTCGCGCAGTTGCTGAATCTCCCGGTCCTTGTTTGAGATGGATTGCCTAAGGTTTTGATCCATCGCCCTCTTATATTCTTCTACCGCATTATTGGCGGATGCTTGACTGTCTGCGGTTGATCTCAAGCTCAGCTTCCTGGTTGAACTTTTGCCTATATTCTGCTGCTTCATGTCCTACTGCCGTTTTTGTTCTCGCAATCTCTTCCCGTTCCTGAAGCACAAGCGCTTCCTGCAACCTTCTTGCCTCCAGCTCTGTCTGGCCCAGTACCTCACGATGTCGCCTTTCGGCAGTTTCCTCAACGAGGGAGGTAATGGCAGGGTCATGCGTTGTGACATGTAACGTTTGCAGGGTCGGATTATATGCAAATTCGTTACGCTGGATTTGTTGATAAAGGTTTGCCTGATTCATTACATTGATAGCTAGAGGACTTGGCATGCCCTTCCGAGCAGCATCTTCGACACACATCACCGTCGAGGCTCCATCCTGACTGGCGTTGGTACGCGTTTCAAGTTGAAGTAGATTATGTGACGAATGTCCGCTACGGGACCTTGGGCTGCCAATTGGGGTTCCTATTGATTTAGGCAGTGGAATGTCAGCGCCATCTCGGCCTAGGTTCGCCATGGCTAACGAGCGAGAACGTCGAGTACCTAAACCACTCGCGGAGGCGCGAACGAGTGGGGCCAACCGCAAAAGGATCTTACGGCTGAAAACCTATTTATATAGGATACCAACCACAAACAGCCAACTAGACGCACTTTACTTTTTCCTTGAGCCGCAGTAGCACGAACGTACAAGTGAAACCGGACCTACATGAAGCAAACGGGCCCAAGCAAGGCGAACATAGGGCCAACATAGCGCCGCTTCGGCCGGCGCCCGGCTGTCAAGCGTAAGCCTTTAAATATCAACCCATGGACAAATGGCTGAGCTCAAAAGAAATCCCAGGGCGTGATGCCAGGGTCTAGCAGCTATATAAAGCATCAGTGTTTGCGGAGAAGGTCAACTCAAGTTAGTCAACGACGACCCCGGTCAATGAGTTGACACGAACAACCCTCCGACACAATGCATGGTTGATGGTGAAGGTTTTGCGGGAGATCGAAGCTAATTTGGTGCACCCAACTCCCCACAGGCTGAGTCTCTAGTTGGACACAGCAAGCCTGGAAAACAACAACTTGCATGTGTTTCATGCACGCAACACATATAACGCAATGTCGACTTACAAATGGTCCATGTGCAAACACTTGAGTCGTGCTCCGAATGACGTGCTCTGAAAGTGTTCCGGCAACTGTGAAGGTGCCTTTTCCGCGGATTTTGCCGGCTTCGCGTCGTCAGTATGCCTTTCTTCGTCTCCCTCCTCTATGTCTTTCTCCTGTGACTTCACGGCTGAGAAAATTTAAAAGCTACACAATAACAAACATACTGAAATATATTGTAAAGAAAAAAATCATCTATTCACATCCATTCATATCGCAGCAGATTGGAAGTCTACAATTCAGTCCAGCTATAGAACGACATCCTTCCATCCGATTTGCGTCTCACTAAAGGAAAAGTCAAGTCATCGGATGGCTTTCCAGTTTGATTTCCTACAGACTTCGACAGATTTAGATTTCATTTCCATTTTGATTTCCTCCATATAGATTTCTTCCTATAGACTATTTCCTTCTCCTCTTTCGGAAGTTTTGTTTCGCCCGAAGGGTGAGCTCAACGGCGTTCCAACGTGGTTTGTGAAGGGCGAGCTGCTAGAAGCACAGATTTTAAGGTGAAGGAAAGAACGAATAAAAGAAAAGAAAACAAATAACAGTTAAAAAACGGTTGCAAAACAGAAAAATTAAAAAGAAAAAAAATATATGTGTATAAATTTAAATATTTAGAAATAAGGGCTCAAGGAAAAGCTTTGTCGCGTTGCCTGCGACCCCAATGTTCCAAGTGTGGGCACGCGCGGCGGGGTTGTACGCTGCTTGGACTGGTGCGATCCTCTATACCAGTGCCACCACTCGAGCCCATTCACCTCCTTGTTATCGGCAAGGAGGCTCCAAAGTTCTCTTCATACGACCATGCCGCGGTTTCTACCTCGGACTCATCATCATGCTCGGGTGCATTGCCTCCGGCAGTGGTGTCTTTGCTTCAAGCTTTGGCATCAAAAGATCTGAATATTGCAGCGCGGTTGGGCGGGTGTTGCCGGAGGCGGACAAGGAAGATCTGCGTGTGAAACAATGCTATAGATCAACAATGTTCGGAAATGTCAACAAAAAGTGGAACGCAAAGAGCAAGCGCTGGCCAAGCGCGAGCTGCAAATGCAACAGTTCCTAGAAGAAATCAAAGCACATGGGGCCAACGAAAAACAAAGGCACAAGACAGATGCAGAGACCTTGCGAGCAGAGTTGGCAAAAGCCAAACCGGCCCTCCAAGGGCCAAGATGGAAAGGAGATCCCTGTGAACGAGATGGACGGCCTAGATGCCATGCTCACCACAGAGTTGGATACTGCCAAAGAGAACTCGGCCTTGAAGACGCAGACTCAATTGCTCGAACTGGAGCGCAAACAGCAGCAACAACAGATACACAACAAACAACATCGGCTCGACGAGATAATGCGCCACTACTCCGAGCACCCGCCAGGCAAGGATGCTGCAGGTCGTCCGGCGGAACCCGCAGGGAAAGGCATCGACACAGGCAGTCTGGTAGAGATCCTACAAGCAGAGGGCGACGAGGGTTATGCCTGAGTGCCTATGTCCCGTGGTATGCTGATGGTCCTGAGTTTGGAGGGCGTACTCTTCCCGTGGGAATCCAGCTGACAAGTTTTACTTGAACATGCCCACACTGCTTCAAAATCTCGTTTTGATGCAATCCTCTGGCCATTTTGGAGCTACAAAGCTAGTTCTGGATTTTGCCCCTCAATTTGGATTTTTGGTCTGATCCTCACCTGCAGTCTGCGCCTTGTTGGGGCTGTCTATGACTACGGGTGCACTACGTTTGGGTTGATCTTTTCTGTGTGTCGTGGGCATCTCCGTCGAGCACTGCCTTGTGAATACCGGCCGTACAAGAAGCTGCTGACGGATGGAGATGGGTTCCTCAACATATTGGTGTGGAGCGACCTTCTCCCCATTCCTCTTCGGACCTGACCATCCACAGGGCTACCAACATCCATGACAAGTATCCTCTCAGACATGAGTTTGATTTTCACTATGGTGATGACGCGCTTGACTGTGTGCAAACTGTTGAAGAAGTTTGGCAAGAACTAGGGACAGCCGGACTTTCTGCAGGAAACTCAGGGCGTCGATGCGTGATCCCGACGCCAGCAACTGTTCGCAAAGCTGAAGGAGATTGGAAGTGGCATTGAAACCATGTGGTAACTGGTTGAATGCCAACCTGCACCCATCTGCATTGCATCCAGCAGTAGCACTCGACTTGCTCCGTGGCATTTGGTATCAGAAGGTCAGGTTGAAAACCATGGAGTTGATGGAACAGTCCTTGACTTCACGAATGCAGCCAGCTTTTTAGAATGGTTTGACTCTCTTCAGACTTTCCCTCCTTGGACCATACCTGATGATGAGCACATACATGAACAAGCTCAACAGTGGCTTCACCTTCCTTGGTGGAACCATGGCCCTGTCCAAACCTTTTGCTTTTACACAGATGGATCGAACCATGCAAACTGCTCAGGGTCAGCAACTACCCTTTGTGTCCAACAGAATGGACAATGGTTATGGGGACCTTCAACCACTTTGACACCCCCATTGGCTCACATTCCACCGGTTGCTTTTGGACGAAGTTATGGTTGAATAGCGTGCTGCGTCGGCAGTTGCGCAATTTGCAACAATCGACCTGAAGTATGCTGTTGCGTTTATTGCACGTCTGCTGGTTGGAAGGCAGCAGGGTACTGGGGAGGAAAGAGCGATCAAACGCTGGTCCGAGCACTTCGGCAACTACGACATCTCTACCAACTGCGATATGATGCATATGTCTACGATTGGCATGTCAAAGCCCATGATAGAGATCCTGGAAAAGAAGCAGCAAACTCCTTTGCTAATTGGGCTGCACAATGCAGCTCAAGCAGCGTGAAATGTCCTTTCCTTGAAATGGGCATGGCGGGTCTGGAATGGGCATGGATCTTCTGGGGACCGGAATGGCGGAATTACTGGAAGGGCATACTTTTTTCCGGATTGTGGCAGTTTTCCTATTGATGCTTTCAAGTGGATTGAACCAGATCCTGGCGCTGGTCGGATCATCAAGGGAGAGATCAAAATTAAAGGTCTTTCTGCAAATGTCTTAATTAACCTTCGGAACCACTGGTGACGCACGGACTCGTGGCAACACATCAGCATTGAAACTTACCAGATTGCAAGGCCTGCAAGCCCAATGCATCAAAGAAGAGTTCCACAAACTGGCACTGCAAGAAAACCCGAGCCAAGACATATCCACGGCAGGATCAACCTGATTATTGGACCTTTTCAGCGGAGGCTGATACCAAGGGATGTTAAGGCGCCCAGCTTGCTTTTGCAAAGAAGCTCCCATATGGGCAAGATGCTGAAGGACATCGGCTGTATTGGACTGCGAAACACTTCAAGATCGCGGCGTCGACGCGTAGGTTCCTTATGGTCTTGGTCCATGCTCCTGCTTTGAAGCTCCTGTCTCTACCCCCGTCGTGGTGGACTGACCTTCGCAAAGCGATGCCAAACTGAGATCGACCCCAATCTGGATAGGTATAGACGCAAACGCACGTGTTGGAACGATTGAGACCTATGCCATCGGACAATGTGGTGCCGAAGTTTAAGATGAGAACGGGGAGCTCTTCCAAAATTTCCTTCGTGAACATGATTTGTGGGCACCCGCTACGTGGAGTCGATATCAAATCGGACAAACCCAAACCTGGGTCCATCCAGGGACCGCTAAACGTAGCAGAAACGATTACATTGCTATCTCGGATACCCTTCACTGCACCGACTGCTGTACATGGGTTGCAGAAGAGAGTGACATTGCCACAAGTCGAGAAGATCACTCTGCGGTTGCTCTCAGTTTTGCTTTTCAAACTTCTGGCTCGCTACCGTCACGAAGGCAGCGAAAGCAGCGGGACCGAGAGCAAATGGCGTACCAACTCACTGCACCAACAGGAGTATCAATTCTTCCTAACATCCATACTGGCCTTGATGCGCCTTGGTCCCTGGGTGTCCATGAGCATTATGTTAAACTCTCTGGACATGTGAATGAGAAGCTATGTCAACCCTTCTGCAAGACTAAGAAACAACTGAAACAACCCATTAAAACGCACCTCACGTCTGAGACATGGGACGTTATCTGCGCCAAGCAAAAGGCCCGGATCCAGATGAAACACACGGCCAGAGTCGGAGATCCACTGCTGTTGAAGATGTGCTTTGGGGCTTGGCAAGGTCATAGCCATGCAGAGATACTTTGGCAAGAACTCCGCAACATCAGATATGATCACGCTCTAGCGTGGAGCAAATTCAGATGTTGTCGAGCTGTCACCAAGGCAGTTCGCATTGACGTGATGCAGCGTTCTTTGAACAGTTGGCGGAGAGAACCCACCACATTGATGAGTCCGGAGACAGCAGGGCCTCTTGGAAAGATCTCAGACGTGTTTTACCACGGTACCGACTACGATGCAAAGTCCAACCTCTACAACTTCAGCCTCTTCAGGACCAGTGGATCCCACATTTTTGTCAGCTTGAGGCAGGTGAGTGCACGACTTTCTCTACTTTGACAACTGAATGTGTTTCACATGAGAAGAGGGAGGCCTATACCAGCATTGATCTCTCGGATCGTCCAACTTTGGTTGATATTGAGCATGGTGGCTGGCAACAAAGCAACTGGCATTGGTGGAATACCAGGTGGTGGATTGAAGTTGGCCGCTCCTTATCTGGCTCCGCTCTACCATGGCCTTTTCATGAAGGTTGTCATGGTGAATCAGGAGCTAGTGCAAAACAAAGGTGGCCTGTTAGTGCCTATTCAAAAGGGTGGCGCAGTTGAAGATGTCCGTAACTTCCGTGGTATCCTCCTTTTGAATGTAGGTGGAAAGGTCCTGCGTGCGTGGTTGAGGAAGAGAATTCTTTGACTCAGCTGTCACTTGCTTTATTGCAAGTGGAGAAACCTTTTCGGAGTGCAATCTTTGGCCACGCTCACTCAGATTTTCACTGCTACAGGATGTTCCTTTATGGCCCTGTTTATCGACGTCCAATCAGCTTTTCACCATTTGTTGCGTGAGCTGGTGACAGGGATTGATGACATGGAGCATCTTGAGATTGCGTTGGAACAACTATCAATCCCTGAAGCACGTGAAGCAGTACGGCGAGCTGAGCCTGGTATCCTTCGAAAATTAGGGGCTTCGCCGGCCCTTATTGGTCTGATCAAAGAAGTGCATGGAGGAACGTGGTTCCAGGTTCCAACAATGACTGAACTGGTGAAAACACATCGTAGACCAGGCAGCCCTTTAATTTGGCATGCGTTGATGATGGACATCCACAAGGAGGCAACGGAAGCTCTAGCCCAATATATGCACCCACCATGCAGGCTTACGAACGAGTTGGGCTACGACCTGAAGTCATCACCCGGTCAGATGACCTGGTGATCCCTATACCGGCTACCGCAGCGCAGGACACATCCTTCGGACTACCGTGCAGTGTTTGACCACTCATGGCCTCAAGTTGAACATTAAGAGAGGCAAGACCACTGGCATCCCCACATTCAAGGGTCCGGGTGCTCCAACCCTTCGAGAGCAGCATCTTTTGCAAAAGGACCCGGGGCTTGAATTTGATACCACTGGTAAAGTCTGGAGACTTCCTCTTGCTTGCTCGTACAAATATTTGGGTGCTTGCTATGTTCGGAGGGTGGTCATGAACATGAAATTGCACGAAGGTTAGGCATTGCATCCATTGCCTATCACGAGCTACGCAACACCATCTTCCAGAACAGGCGTCTCAAAATTGGCACGCGACTACGGCTTCTTGAAGTGATGGTTACGATGCTTTACTATGGTGTGGCAGTATGGTCTAATATGAGTTTGAAGGTTTTCAAAAGGTTGGATGCCTTTACCCTCAAGCTCATAAGGAGGACGATAGGTGATCATTGTTGCGCAGGAGGCACGTCAAATAGTGAAGCCAAACTCTGGAAATTTGCCGACCAGCTTCGATGTGCAACGAGCTTGCATCCTCATGCTTAGCTGACTCAATTGAAAGAGGACCTTCATTGGATGGAGCAAGTCAACCCAATTAGTTTGACCAAGCTTGGGGTGAATAGTTTGGCCATTGAAGAACTGCAAGACATATGGAAACAGCAAGGCCCACTATGGAATCGAGTGATCAGCAAACATGCCGTTTAGCAGCTTCGCAACAACAGGTGATGGATATGGCGGCTTCATGGTATGCAAAGCTGTTCCGCCAACTACAGGAAGGTGGGATCAGCTTCAACTACAACCCTATGGAGCTGCAATCGCTGGCAGTTGCTGAGAGCGCCAGCGTTTGCTGGTGCGGGCGTCAGTTTGGGTGTGTCAAAGCGCTTGCAATGCATCAGTGGCAAGTATACCAACAGCATGCGCCAGAATTCAGACTGGTGAAAGATCTAATTTGCCCATGGCGCTTGAAGAATTTCTGGGCGGTTGCTCGAACTAGACAGAATTTGGCCTACATCCCACGACGTGGAGGGGTGAGCCAATGCTATCAACAGCTGATGCAGCGTGGTGTGCAACAGGAAGAGCTCATCATTGATGATGCAGAAATCCGACTTGAAGCTACTGCAGTTCAAGGTCCTAAGTTACCAAATGCGCTGCCAGGTGAAAGCGAACTACTTCACGCGCGTGATCAACTTCAATGGCTGTTTACATCCAAGCTGAGGAAATGAGTTTGCTTCGTCCATGGCAGCAGTTTGGACGGCATTGGTGGACTTGACGATTCAGAATGTGCACGCTTTGGAAACGGCAAACTCAACGTCCAGGACTATGACATCACGAGTGATTGGTTGGAGATACTTCACGATGATTACCAACGTCGAGATGAGGCTTCTCCTACATCAGTTGTCTTTCTTCGCTGGGGCCAACATTCGCTGCCAGCCATTATCGAGGAGAATGGACAAGGGCTCACGGAAGGATTCATGGAGCGGTCCTTTTACTACATGATCTCTAAGTTCGATGAGTTTAAGATCGAGGGCCGGATCGAGGAGAATAAGGCTATGATTCGGGCACTTGAGCAACGCCAATTGCAGTCTCGCATGGGGCGGGGCCAACAGTGCTGGTCCAGTCCGTGGGCTTCTCCCGCATCTCAAGGACTACGGCTCGATTCCATCACGGCCAGAACCCCCTCGCCTTCTTCCTCAGCCAGACGCGAAGCGCTTCATCGTCTCCCATCTTGTCTCAGGACGGCGAAGGAACACCGATTCCCATGCACATCTACAGAAGATGGCCAACCAAGCTGGATACTTTGTTTGCATTCTCAGCTTGGACGTTGCTGCGCGCGAAGAAAAGGGAGACCTACACCACCTTGACAGCCAGAATTAGGCAAGAGTTGAAATGGCACTGTTGAAGGGTTGGGTGGCGGCAACTGTTGCAGGTTCTCCATGCAACACCTACTCGGAAGCCAGACATCATTACAGGCGAGAAGGAGTTGAGATGACCAACTGGCCCCGGCCAATTCGGTCGGCTGAGGCTCCTTCAGGATTGCCTGGACTGCGGGCACGAGACATGAAGCACCTGCAAGTGGGAAGCTCTTTTGCACTAGTTCACGCTGGTGTTCCAACCTCACCAGAACGGGTGTCAGTCTGGAGGCTTGCCGCCATGGAGTTACTACTTACGCATCCTGCAGTGACGCTTCACCATGTATTATTGGAAACAGACTGGACTACTTGCCGTGGGTTTCCCTCGACTGGTCGATTCGATGAAGCTTTGGAGGACGGAGTACGCCCCACCAAGTGAACCGGCGATTGGTCTGGGAAGTGAAGGCTTTCGTACTGCCCAACTCAAGGAATACCCAAGTGAGTTCAGTGGTGCGCTGGCAAAAATAATTCATGATCATTTGATGCGTGGCCAGGTTCGGGACTGCAAACCATTGGATCCGGAATGGACCAAATGGCTACTTGAGGCTCACGCAGTGAGATGTGCCCTGACTTGCCTGTTTGAGCGATCTCTCTTTTGATCACTTGATCTTTTGCATTTGCATGTTTTTCGCTATGGCGGGTGACTCACAGTAGTCATCGAATTGACTTGGCCGCGAGTGTTCGACGCTCTTTGTTGAAAAAAAAGTTCTCTTTTACTTTTTACTTTTCCATATTCTTTTCACTTTTTCTTACTTTTTTCACTCACAACTTTTTTTTCTTCGTCTCACGACTTCTTTCTCTTCTCCGCCTTGGAGTCCCACCAAGTCCAATTCGTCTCCGACTTCGACCACTTCGTCGAAGTCGACCAATTCGCCCACTTCCAATCCTCTCGCGATTGTCTTTTCTTCTACAAAAAAAGAATGTCGGATTTTTGCGAGAAAAAAATAGTAATCAAACAATTTTCTTATAATGTGAAAATATCTATGAAACAAAAAAATGCAACAAACAGTTCGTGAAGTTTAAATTGCTAACAATTAAAACCAGTGAAACCTGGCACCCTTCACAAGGTCCTCTCCCCAGCCACCTTGACACGATGGCTTGTCCTGAGGAGTCACACGCAAAACATTGCCAAAAAAAATCGACAACGACCATCCTAAGACTTCAAAACATGCGGAATACAACGAAATCAAGGGCATGCAACCGAGAGCTTGAAGGGATCTTTGAGACGCAGAGAAATGATCAATCCTGGATTGAGAAATCACAGGAGTTAAAGAAATTAAAGAATTCCGTCAGCTTTGCACAGGAGTTCATTGACGCATGAAATGATATTGAAATGACGATGCTTCCGATTCCGATGTTCGTTTGCTCCCTTCAAACCTTTGGAGGCAAACATTTTAGACTTTATTGTTCCTAGTTTTGGAGAGGAAAATATACCAATTTGTTCCTTCCTTCGTCGTGTCCGTAGAGCTTTCTAACGGTTCGAGAGGTAAAACACGAATGTATGGAGCGCAGTTTGGAGATTTTCCAAAATTCGATTTCTTTTTTCTCGGATTTTGTCTTTCTTTGTCCACTTTTTTTCGTGTCTTTCTTTGACTCGTCTCTGCGTCTTGTTACCGTTCCTACCGTCGTGCATGCCCCACGAGGGAAGACCGCATTTGTAAGCTTTTTTTCCAATAAAAAGAAATAGTACTTATAACTTATCATAACTTTCTTTTCGTTCATTTTTTCTGCGCAACAAAAATTCGTTGTTTTTTTGCTTTTCGTTAATTTGTGTCTTTTCTCTTTCAATTTGCTTTTTTCTCGTTGTTTCCCTAAAGGTCGTTTTCTTTTACTACAAAAAAACGACTTCTTTCAATCTTTGTAGCAAAAAAAACCTTAGAGAAACACCTTGGAAACATCTTCGAAAACTCTCTCCTTTCTTGAACTTTGCAGGTCAGTCGGAGTCACTATCTTTGCGTTTGACTTTGTGCTTTTGCCACGTCTAAAGATCCCTGAATCTGCGGGGAAAGGAAAGCTGTGGAAACTTCAAGGGGAGACAATGCAGGGACCACTCTGAAGTTTCTGAAGAGCAATAAGAAAGGTTAATGGTCCAGTGGCTTAAGAATGGTTCTTAAGTTAAGGCCAAGTCTTGAACATTGAGCATGTTTTTCAGTCTTGAAGAAACAATCGTTGATCATGATGGATGAATCTTGCCAAGCTTGGATCAGTATATTGCTGTATACTGTACTCACCAGTTCAAATGTGACAGAATGTTTACAACATGCTACATAGGTACGGAGTATACGGAGTATTGCAACAGGGGATGGCAGCAAGGACAAGCCAACTTGAGTCAATGAATGCCGAAGTCGAAGTGAACCAAGTGATGTGGCTTGCAACTGAGGACTCTGTGTGACAAACTTTGTGTGCAAAGCAAGTGACAAGGAAACTCTGACTTTAGAAGTAACCTGAGAACCCTTAAGAGACTACGAAGAACATGCTCACAAAGAGTTGAGACTGTTCTCAACGCTAGCGTAAAGCATGCGTTGGCGGGGTGAAAAACATTTGACGTTGAGCCACAGCACTCATACACGTGTCATGTGTCATACAAGGCGTTTGTGTGCAAAAGAAAAACGTGCAACTTCACTCTTAAATCAAAAAAATCTCCCTGCTCCTTTTCAACCTTTTCATTTTCAGACGGAATCTTTTTGGGCCTCCTTCTCTTCAGCACCGTCGTTCGAGAAACTGCTCTCCTTGGAGCTCCGGAATTGGCCCTGCCAACTGCTTGACAAGTCACACAAGTCACGTACCACGTACAAGTGCATCACATGTACAACTGTAAGTTTGATCAAGTTGTATCACGTGAAGCGTGTTCTGACTTCCTAACTTCCACGTTTGCTCCTCATTCGACCAACTCCACGGCCTCCAGTCCTTGAAATGTTCGTGGACATCAAATTGCATATTGTCCATATGGTAAACAGGTAAATGTATCTGAATGCAATGTCAAAACAGTCACAGACTTTTAAACATCGGCAGTGCACACAATGTTTTGCACATGTTTTGCATATTGAAACATGTTTGCACTCTACGTAATCAAAACATATACCGTAACGGACGCCTGCCATGAGCCGTTTGGCCAATTGTGGCTCGCGGGATCGTGAGTCCATCCATGTGCCTGAAAAACATCACGATGGTTTTGGAAAAAGGAAAAATCGACGTGGCATTGAACTTCTGGCATGGCAGCTGATTGCAAACTTCGTGGTCAGTTGGTGTTGGTTCAGTGTTCAAGGGTTGTTTTTAAGAAGAAAACTAGACCCCGGATATCCCGAAAGCCCAAAGTGACGTGTTAATGTCTTATATAAAACAGCGAGTTAGTTGACTACCAAATAAACAATGAATTAACAGCAACTCTGAATAAATGATAGCTGACCAGCCATCCCTGACCACAACAACATGATATCAACGACTATATTTAGAAATGTATCCCAACAAAAACACCACCACAAAAACACCGACAACAAAAACACCACCACAAAAGCACCGACAACAAAAACACCACCACAAAAACACCGACAACAAAAACACCACCACAAAAATACCACGACAACACCACCACAAAAAACATCACCGCAAAAAACTCCACCCCAAAAAACACTATCACAAAAAACAGCACCACAAAAACACCACCACACCACCACAAAAACACCACCACACCACCACAAAAACACCACCACAAGAACGCCACAAAAACCCCACAGAAACACCACAACAAAAACACAACCACACCGCCACAAAAAAACACAACCACACCACCACAAAAAACACCACCACACCACTAAAACCACCACCACACCACCACCACACCACCACCAAAAA
>OMLO01000228.1_pt1 | contig 32686 bp, 36 predicted proteins | sample 1674811 | NCBI WGS metagenome assembly OMLO01 (sample SAMN06265003, study PRJEB25207) | coral metagenome | isolation source: Coral host | place: Mexico:La Bocana,Puerto Morelos, Mexico | collected 2008-11-13
AAGGATTTTATTTTGGCGCTTGCGTTTGCGCTTGCTGAAATCTCATGGCTCCTCGACTCCTCGATCAGAATAGGGCAGGGCATAGATCAAACATTTAAGGTATTTAAAGGTCGTCCATATGGATAGGATATGATAGGATTATGGGGTCACAGAAAGAATCAAAACGAATCCTGGCCAAGTTTAGTAGAGGCGGTGTGGGAAATGAAGGTTTTGTGGGCTGTTTGCCTGAAGAACCTGAGTTTACAATTCCTGCGACGTACCTACTGTCTTGCATAGTTTGTTCTTTCGTTCTTTCCCCTTCCTCTTGTCGTCTCATGCAGCTCTTTTTGTCGAGTTTGTTTTTGTCTTGCGATTCGACTTCAAAGAGTAGCAACCTGTGCAGAGTTCATACATCTTTGCATCCTACCTATGAAGACACAAATACATTCAAATACATTCAAGTCATTTCATGACATGATTTGCAACATAGCGCCAGGTGATTTGTCTGGACAGATTTTTTCAAAATTTTAGACGGCTCTCTAAAAGAACGTTGAGCTGTTTGCGATGTGCAGTTGCCATCAGTTGCCCAGGTTTGGAGGTGCCGATAGGTTTAGTCGATGCCTTGGAACTCCACGAAGTGAAGCACTGCGCTAAAGCCTTGGGTTTTTTACGTTGCAAGAGGCCTTGGCATTTCAAGGAGACTGCAACGAATGTGAAAAAAATGGGGGGCTCATTTTAGGTGTGATAGGTGTGAAAACCATTAAGATCGACTCAGCTCGACATGTGAGCGCTCATGTGGCACCTTAGGAAACCAGGATTATGCACTACGTTGTGATTGATAGGCACGTGTGTGCACCAGGAGTAAAGATCAGAATTTTGAGGCTTACATTTTACAGTGTAAAAGGGTTAATGGAAGACGACTCATGAAATTTGTTTGGAGGTTGCCAACGCTCTGTTTGCAGCTCTCTCTTACGAATGTTTGCACCACAAAACAAACGATGGGTTTTAGCCATTCAAGTCTGAACCTCGTGTTGGAGCTTTTTTCCTCTTGCTTTGCGCAGGAAAAAGCTGAGTTAATCCAACTGGCAGATGTAATGCTGGCTGCCAGACGAGAAGCACAAGATACTGCACAGTTCTTTGGAGCTACTGTGCATTTCTTGGGAAAACCCAAGAAAGTTCAGGACGCCTGGGAACAGCCACATATGTTTGGCGAGATGCACATGTCCTAGATGGACGATGATTTTTCTTTACCCCCTCAGTAGGTTCCTGTGCCTATTCGAGTCTATTCACTTACGCCAGGATGACGAAGATGGTGGCGTCGATGCTTTTCCATCTCCCTGGGTGGAAGGTGGCATGTTCCTTCTTCCCGATGGATCCCATTGTCAGCTCTGCACCCGCATCATGTGGTTCGATGATGCTGGACATCTCATTCGAGTCATTGTGAACCAAGTTCGAACACAAACTCCTCCAACAGTCAATGTCGATATTCGCCTATGGTCTGCTCAACCCGATATATGTCAAATGGCTGGTCTTGGAATTCATCAAGCCTGTACAGTTCGGGATACTTGGCTTGAACATGAATCATATGAATCCAGAACTTGAAGTTTTTCAAGCATAGCGGCATAGCCAGCCTCTTGTTTTTCCCTAAACAGACTTCAGGTATCCCGTTTTGCATTTTTTTGTTTTTTTCAAACACCGAGGAGGGTGAAGCACGACGATTGCTAGGAGATGTCGAGGCAGGACACGTTTTTTTCCATGAAAAAACCCATCCTTCGTTTTGACCTGTTTTGAATTCGAGGCCGAAGGGATTTGTGGAGTGCCAGCTGTGCCGTTACGCATAATCCTCAGTGATAGTGATGTGATCTGAACTCAAGTTGCTGTGGTTGTTGATTCGATATTTGAATAAAATTGGGAAGGTTTGGGAGCCTCTTGGCACATTTGCAACGGTGTTTGACAGAGGTGTTGTGGCCTCTGTCCTTTGTACACAGCGATTCTGGAACTTATTGGTCACTTGAGCTGTTCGCGTGGTCGCTGCCAGAGATGCCGTTGGACGCAACGCCGCAACGCACGGATGAACACCGACGTGATCAAGAAATCCATACTGATCCATGCTTGTCTACGATGAAAGTCAGTGGCGCTGGTGATGAAAGTGCAGTGGTGCACATGATCGACAGAAGTTGCGAGAAGTGATGCATGGCGTTTTGTGAAAGCTGGATGGAGAGATGACTGAGACTCGAGACTCCATGAGACTGCATTGTTGCATCAAAAAAGACGCTCTCTCGGTGTGCTCCGCTTTGCACCATGTGCTTCCAAAAGGAATCAAAGTTCCAGTTGTCTCCACCTTCGCTCGGTCCAGGTCGAAATTGCTGAGCAACTGCTAAAAGACTTGGCAGACGCTTTTGAGCAAGGCACATGGCACATGATGATTTGTGTTTGCGGTTCCGGTTTTGTTTTGTATTTTGGTTGGTAGTATGATTGATATTTGATTCCATTGACATGTTTGTTTGCATTGGGATCGAATCTGTGAACAGTAAAGCTGAAGATCCTTAAACGAAAGGAACTAAACGACATTCGCCAGGCGAGCAGATTTGCATTTTGGTTTGGAGCTCAGTCAGCCACAATTTGCAGAAGTTTCCAGTTCTGCAAAGGACTCAGCCAACTGTGTTACACGTTTGTTGCAACCATGTTTGGCCGATGCATTTGACAGGTTTCGTGACATTCAACCTGAGCGATGTTCAAAAAGCATTGTGTAAGACTGAAGTGAGCAAAGGTTCTCAATTCGAAATATAAAGACTATTAGACCACCTGAATGCTCCACAAATGTCAATAATTTCTTGAGCTGCTTGAACGAGAATAGTGAACGCTTTGAGCATCTTTGAGCAATATCCAGGCATTTCATGTTTCCGTTCTTGAATTGTGAAATCTTGTTTGGTAAAACATAGATTATAGAAATGAATTGAACTATAGATGAATAAGTCGAAATTAAACAAACCATGAATTCATCACTTTCAACTCTCTGAGGTGAATTATATTCGCTTGGGAAGTGGCCATTGGAGCCCATTGGCTGGTGTGATTCTGAGAGCTCGTTGTCAAGAGATTTTTTGCATCGAATCACTGACTTGCCATCCAAAAGCATGCTGAAATCTGAAACCCCAAGAAATGCTGTGAATCGCAACATGGAAAGAAAAATTGCGGCACTGACTCTTTCTCGTCCAGGCTGGAGTAATGGTCACGTGCTGATCATGGATACGAATCAGCAAAGACTTCCACCCTACTGGGTCCGAGACCCAAACAAGACAACAAGACCCGAAGACTGTGAAACGAAGATTCGGTCCGATTCCATCACGATTTTCCTTCATCGTTTTCATCATCGTTTCGTTTCGAGGTCCCTCTGGACACCTTGGTGGAGTCTCTCTGTCGTTACAACCGAACCACGCAACGGCCGCGAGGGTCAGAGCCTCGCCGGGTCTGAAGGTATGTAACGCTTCTATCATTTCCGCTCGCCGAAGATCACGTCTCTCACACATCAGATGTCGTGATCTCGTGATGTCATGTGACAAACTTAGCTCTTGACATAGTTGGCTCGAGGTTCAGGCTTAGAAAACTTGTGAGAACTTGTTCAAAGAGGCCAACGAGCCTTTCATTGCTTCACCTTTATAATGGCAGAGAAAGAGGTTGGCGTGGATTTGATATCATTGCTAGGATCGCCATGGACAGCGAAAGCCATATGGATTTTACACCATTGTGGAATTCCATTTCATCGGCGACCCTTCGAACCCTTTGCAGATGAGCTTTGGCTCCGTTATAAGTTAGGTCTTTGGCCATGGCATCTTCGTTTTTGGAGCAGATTTACAGTTCCTATTGCCATCATCAAGAAATTCAAGAAACTTCAAATTTTGATGGATTCCTTTGATATTGCAGAATGGGCCATCACAACATCTGAGACCAAACCTGAAGTGGAAGAACTTCGTCAACTTCGTCATTGGAATACTTTGAGTGATGTTCTTTTAGAATATGGACGTGCCAATTTCGTAAAGGCTGCAACCAGAGATGTTCGAGTTGCAATTGAAGTCATAGCTCCACCGTGGATGAAGAAACTGCCATCATTTTTAGTCACCATGGTCATGAAGGTCGCAGTGAAAGTGTTTGCCTTCAAATATCGGCATGAAAACAGTCATAGTACAAGCAGTGCAGTTGTGCAAGCAGTCCAACAGATTCGAGCTGCTATTCAAGGGGGTAAAGGCAAGTATTTGCTTGGTGACAAGTTTTCTTATGCAGATATTGTCATGGCCATTGCGATCAATGGATTGTCCCCGTCTGAGGATGTGTTCCAATTCACTGTTCCACGCAAGTATGATCCAGAAGCTATTGATCTTTTGCATGATTTTCCAGATGTGAAAGATTGGAAGAATGCCGTGATGAAGCAGCATTTGCCACCGGTTCTGAAAAAGAACCCCTCTGAATTCCAAAGCTAGGCATAGCGGCATGCCCCATGCATATGCATAAATCATCATAAAATCGCCCAAATGTTCATGTGCAGCCCACATCAAGTTGACATCTTCCTGACACGTGTGTCGCATCTCCAAAAGCGAGATGTTACTTGTGTACATATTGAATCTACCTGGGCCAAGTGGAGAAAACAAAGCTTTCACTAAGAGGTTCCTGGAATCCAGCAATTCACAGATAGGCATTCTTGAGGGTACACATTCTTCCCTTTCCAACCAACTTGACCAGCTCTGCAAACTTCAAGGCATTGAGTCAAAGCGAATTCTTGAAGGAAAAAACTCAGTGATGTTTGTGCCGTCCTTTCCACAAACATTCGACAGTTTGTGCTGAGGTACGTGGTTTTAAGAGCACCGAAAGTTTGAAGCATCGCGTCGCAAACAGAACAGGTCAACGAACGGCTGCACAAGTGTTTTCAAGAAAGCGAGATACCATGGCACTACCGTACCGTAAGAACAAAGTACTGCGACTTGCTTCTTTGCCTTGTTGACTCAGATTACAAAAAGTGTAGAGGGGTTTAGCATGGTTGTGCTCTGAGTGCTCTTTTTTGCACAGAAACAGCTAAAGGCTGCTCTGTGGCACGGCTCACCTTGTACAGGAACAAGGCCACCAAAAGAAAGAGTGCGTCCATGCACCCATTCACATGTAGTGTGACCCCAAGAAAATCATGCTATGATGGATCAAAATGGTTATCGTTTGACATTCTTGCAACATTGTTCAAATCGCATGCAATGCAATGGTTCGAAATACAGCGCTGCAATACGCAAGTGTATACAAGCAGCGCTTGAAAGCCCTATCAGCATCGGTTATCTTCATTCCAAAACAGGTGAATGCAACGATGAATGAAACATGGGTTTTGGTTTGGCTCATTTGCTCTCAATTCAGACAGGAAGCAATATAAATTGGCAATTGTCCCAATTGACTTTTTTGTTGTAAAAAGCGATGGCATGAATGCATTTTGCACAGTCAGTGTTAAGCCTATAAAGCGCATTTAAGCGCGTTAAGCGGTGATCTTTGATGGCAGAGTGATCTGCCCAGTGTCTCCCATGGGCCGCGAACAGAAACGTCGTCTGGATGCACGGAAAGCCAAGCAATTGGTACAGAGTGGTCAAGCCCAAAGAAGGTCTGGAGTCACTTGAGTCGTCAAGTCGTTGGATGTGACACATGTGACTTGAAATATGTTAGTGAGTCATAGGATGTAATGGAAAAATTAGTCTTGTATCCATTGTATCCCATGACATCTTAAAACTGTACTGTTTTTGCAGGCCTATGACAGATTCTGAAGCGGAGTTGTTGTTCTTGGCTATTGACCGTGCAGAAGTTCAACAAGTTGGGATTACTCGTTTAGCATCACTGGAGTTGAACAACCTCCATCGAGCACCTTGGTGTTTCGGAGGCTCATCGTTGTCCACCACTTTGTTGGATTTCGCTGCTTGGCGAGGCCGTGACATCTTTTCATGTCAATTGATAGCAGCTGGAGCTGATCCTTCTGAAGGTGTCGTTTCTCCCAACGTTTGGGAAAAACTCCCTCGAGCCTACGTAGCTTGGTTGGCAAGAGCTGCAGCACGATTGAGGAGACAACTATCAGCAAGCAGTGTATGTGTTTGTGGTAAGATGCCATCTATGTTGTTTCTACCTTGTGGTCATGCAAATTGTGCCTCTTGCATATGGCGTCAATTTGAGAGCTTCCATTTTGGTCCATTACCAGAGTTGATTTGTGCACAATGCAATGCGACCTTTGACGATCCGAGTATGACATTTTTGGCACAGCGCCGTGGAATCATCCGTCGGGACCCAACGTCAAAATCCGAGTCAAACCAAATCTGTGCCGGCTGTGGCTGTTTGAATATTGCCCGAGCCGTACTTTGCATCAACTGTGGATGGACACTTTCGCAGCCGCGATTTACAACGGCACCAAAAGCATCCCCGCCGCCATCATGTTTCGATTGGCTGATACAACAGATGATAGGAAAAAAGTCTCGTTACTCTGTCAGAGAAAGACAAGAGAGGAAGTTGCAGAGCCTCCAGCGCTGGAAAGAATTGCCAGAAGAAATGCAGGCGGGTCAACCTGTTTTCTTTTAGTTTTTTCTTCGGTTTACCTGTTTTCCGAGTTTGCAGAGTTGCAAGACCCCTTTGGTGTTTCCGAGTGTTTCTCAGAAAACACCGGAAACGTCGTTGTTTTTTGTGTTTTTTTCAGACCAAGGACTCCAAGGACTCCAAGGACCCAGCAGCAAATGACTCAAACGACCCCAGTGCACTTCGCCCGTTGAGTCCTCCTCCATTTGCTCCGAATGCACGTCGCGTCACCTTTCGTGCTTTGAGCCCACAGGAGGCGGAAGCAACAAAGTTGAAAAATCAAATTTTGATGGAAAACTTCGAAGTTTTCTTTCCAAATTCAAGGGAAGAGTCTGGCATACGGCATAAATATGACCCGAATTATTTTGCAGGCACTTTGGACTTTAGACATCGAAGACATACTTGTCCATCCGGTCTCTAAGTGGTAGGATCGAGTAGTACGAAAAGTTTGGCTGTCCGCGTTGGGCCCAGTTGCACTGGAAAGTGTTAAGCTTCGTAAAAAGTTGAAACATTTGAAACCCTTGTTGCCTTGTTGCTGTGCCACCACTGTACGTAATACGCAGTACAAAACCTGCAGGGTCTCAGGGGCTCATGGGAAAGTGGAGATGAATCAGGATGCAAAAGCAGGAGGATTGAGAATACCAATGGAAATTGCAGGTTGCTATTTTGATGAAAGTTGAAAGATTGAAGCATATCAACGATATCAAAACGTATTGAAGCATTGAACTTCGGAATTGGCGTTTGACTGATTTGACCAGGTGGCTTGCGATAAATTGGGCCTGAGCCGCCCCACACGTTCAGAACGACTGCGAGTGGCAGCAGAAGTCGGAGACGTGCGGCACTTGGCCGCGCTTTTGGAAGCAGGTGCAGATGTAGAGACCGTCAATGAGCCTCGGCCGGCCTTCCCAGTGCATTTGGTCCACGTTTTTTTGAGCCTACTTTATTTATCTTTATTTTTGGCCACAAAAGTTTTGATAAAGAAAATTGCACTCATGTGTTCCAAGTATATACATTCTTTTCCAAGCGGACTCATATGAACATTTCGGGCCTAATCTTTCTGTGTTTGTAAGCCTGCATGCGTTCAGCTTTCAGTCAAATATTCTTTGAATACCAACATCAGAAGTTTTTGAAACAGTTGAACTCAACTTGAACCGCAGACTTTCCACTTGATGAGGTCTCAGAGTTTTGGTAAAGCATCAAACTCAATAGTTCTCCGGGACAGCAACCATCATCTTTTCACGAGCCCATAGCAACCACGGAGCTCGGTGCTCTATGACTTAGAAAAAAACGAGTCTTAAGTCCTTCCAAGAAAGGGGCTGATGAAATGAAGGATCCATCCCACTAGATTCCCATTGTGCAAGCCAGAGATCAAAATCTTTTTGGCAAAGAATAGGACCAAGGAGGAAATCCTAAATTCTTTTTTGAGGCTTCGAGAAAAACTGCGACCCGAGAAAAACTTTGGGTGCAAGACTTTTTCGAAATCTAACAGATTTCGACACAAAGTCACCACAACGCTAAATTGGTGCAACGTTCTCAGGAGTATGGTCAGAGTCCCTTGTTTTTGGCTGCTATGGAAGGTCATTTGGAAGCCGTGCAGGCCAGTCATGTCATTCTCTTCGCTAAGATTTTATATGATTTTTATGATATTTTATGATAAATATTTCGTTTATGAAAATATTATATGTGATATTCCGCAAAAACTCTGCAAAAAAATTGCTGGTTCCACTGATCAGCTGCGCTTCCCCGCAGGAGCTTCTCGATTGGGGAGCAGATGCTACACTTGCATGCCATGGTGGTGCCACAGCCTATGAAGCTGGAGGGTGCCACGCAGTTCGAAGGTGCTTGGCAAAGGAGACAAGGTGGAACTGCCTTCCGTTGCGATGCTCGTCTTTGAGTTTTGGTGCCCAACGTGATTTGTGATATTTTCTTCAGTCAGAAATTTCTCGCAATCTGAGGAAAGTTCCAGGGGCCGCGATTCCTTCGTTACCCGTGTCAAACTGAGCCCTACCACAGACACAGACAATCACAGAGATCATGCTGAAATCAAGCCTTAGTTTAAGGATTTTGGAATCTTTCTCATCCATGAGAGGAAATTGACAATGCACATGAAACTGCAGATTACTATACACTTTTTGAGATAGCTTTGTGATTCAGACCAAAAGCGGCAGTGGTGGAACTGCCACTGCATGATGACCTGAAGAGCCTCGGCGCCTGCTATGTCTGAGCCCAGAAATCCGTGCAAAACATTGCCTGCCACAAAGAGTTGACAAGCCAGCCATTGTGAGTGAGGATGTTCATGAGATGGAATGTGTTTCATTGTTTAAGGTCGATGGTGCTTTTAATGAACCTTTCTTGAAGTGGCTGGAGGAGTGCAATTGGTTTCAGTTTCTATGAAGTCAAGTGTCCTCACATGATGCCACTGATCTTTATAATTATAAGCTTTCTAGCAAGTTTCATGTAGTTCTATGATGGTTTTGTCAGTTGTCAGGAGTTGTGGCAAACGCTGCCCCAAGCACCTTTCTCGGAGGCACATAAAAGCTCTGGTGACCAAACCAATTTACCACGCTTCGGTGTTGTTTTCTTTTTGAAAGGCCGATTCACCGCCTGAGGAGTGCTGGTTTTGGTGATGTTTTGGTTTCAAATGGATGAAGGCAAAAGTGATCAGTGATAAGTTATGATAAAGAGTACAATTTCGTTTCGTACACTTTCGTTTTATTTCCACAATATCACTTTAAGAGAGCGATCGCATCATCGCATCGACTTATCTCAACTTGAGCGCAGGACCGTCACAGCTTTCACACAGATCGAAGCCGCCAGGCAACTGCACCTCGACGGAGCTGCTCAGCTTGAGATGTTCAGCGCATTTGTGTGTTGTTTTGCTGTTTCGTTTTGACTCCGCAACAACCTTTTGATTCATTTTCGCTGGTGTTGTTTGACCCGTTTTCACACTTTTTAATTACTCGTTTGTGCAAGACTTCGTTCTAACCACGGCATTTCTTTTTCTGACCACGACGCGTGTTTTTTTGCACACATGTTTTCAATGCAGATTCTAGTCGTGGTGGCAGCAGCCTAGAAAAAGTGTACCTCCTTTTTTGTTTGCACTGAGTCTTGTGTGGACGATCGCAAATGTGCTGCAGGAATTTTCGTGCACAGAAATTCCTTTTTCTCCCTCTTCTGCGTCCTACATATGTTCCATAAGTTGGAAGCAAAATTCATTAGTTCCACGTTGTGGGTTCCCCCCCAACAGCTTTAGTAGGCTAGCCAAGGCTGCGCAGAATTGGGTGCAAGCGACCGAACATGCACTGACCAAAAAAGATGTCATAGGAAAAATTTAAGGGAAGATTGCAAGGTGGCTTTGCAACTCTGGATCAGTTCGCATTGAAACCTCAATATGCACGCCTGTGCAGTTTGCTTTGCAATGTGCACAATTGAGAAACACAGTGATCGGTCCAACAGCTTCGACTGCAGCATCTTGAGTTTGGTTGCACTCGTTGTATTGTTGTTTTTTTTGGTGTTTTTTTCGTGAAAACGTAAAATACCATGGCTTTGTGGAGGGCGCCTTTGGACTTGGTTCGTTTCTGTCGCGGACATGGTTGGACGGTGGACTCGGTGGACGTGGTTTCTAGCCGCGTTTTGCGTTTGGTGTTCCACTCCCGGAAGCCCCGAGCCCGTGTCGAATGTTTCTGTCGAACCCTGCTGTGCTTCGTGTTTCTCTTGTTTGAAACAAAATTCTTCCCTGATCGGATGGCCGGGAAGGTCAACATTCCAATTCGTGACATTTCGTTGATTGCAAAATTCAATGCAAAAGTGCAAAAAGGTTACTTCTTCGATGCCACGAAGATCGTTTCGAAACAACTTTATCTCGCTCTAGCTGCTCATGACGGGCCCAAGCTATGCACATGCAACTTGGATGACGAATAGTCCTTCAGTGTGACAGCGGTTGATGGATTTTTGTAGAGCTATGTAGAGCTTAAACTTGAATGCAGAAGAAGGAAGCTCATGCCAGGTGCTATACTCTAAACGAAGGTACACCCTTTGTGTTCAAGTCCACGACATGGGTCTTTTAATGTCTTTTTGTAGTTCTTAAGTGTCCAAGTCAAATCCTCAAGTCCAAGGTGAGGAAGCAGTGCCAAAGATGCGCTTTTTGCACTATAAAGAGGGTGGATACCTGGCACCACACACAGATCTTTGCAGATGTGACTGGAAAACCGACAAGCGTACCACACATACCTTCATTCTCTATCTTCGTGACCCAACGCGGACAGATACTGATAATGCAGATACTGGTGGTGCTGGTGGTGAGACGGTTTTGATGCACACCCTGAAAGGGCAGGACTTGGTGAAAGTGAGGAACTCGGAAAGCTGGACAGTTGAAAGGAGGAGCGGTTGTATTATGTCATTATGTCCAAGTATTTGTCAAATTGAAGCAAAAAGAGTTGCACTGTTGGACAACGCCGAGGTCACTCCAAAACGAGGAAGACTCTTGGTGTTTCCTCACCTATGTCCACACAAGGTACAGACGCAGAGTTGGAAAGGAAAGCGATGAAATCTAGAGTTTGATACGATGTGATTTGATGATTTGATTTGCCCCATCAACTCCCTTGACATGTGAGAAAGTAGCAAAGGATTTCTGAATCTCCATGTTCGCATGTCTGACATGAGCATTCCAGCAACCCATGTGAGGGATTGCCAGTGAAGCAGACAAAGCTTTTGCTGCGTGGCGAAATGCAATGAAATGAAGTGACTCATTACCATGAGAGTCAAAAAGACGCGTTGATGCTTCAAGTTTGTTCACTTTCAGCAAGAGGCTAGACACGGATTTCTTTTGCGGTTTGTGCCCTAGGAACACTGTTCATTTTTCTTCAGAATGTCCATCGTGCTGCTGGTTGTTCCGCTTTAGCTGTGTTTTTGTGGGATGAAGTTCATTAAAGCACATTAAAGCTTCAGGTTAAAGAGATGTTTGAGAGCGATGCTGCGATCTGGAACACGTCGCCATCACACATCTTGATTCATGATACTTAATTCGAGGATCCTCAGCTCTATCAGCATTAAAATTCGTTGCTTCTGGAAAGATTTCTAGTCAGTTTGCAGTAAACTTTGGAACCTCCGAAGTCTTTGAACTTGACGCCATGCCTCGCGGGCCTGGAAAGAGGTGCAGCGACTGCAAGAGATTCTAGCTCTGGAGTCCAAATGAAGACATGCCATGCTTGCTCCCTGACCCTCGAGCGAAGTCCATTGCCACAACAACAAGATGGCTCCACTGTGTAGCTTTACTGAGCAGAAGGAGTTTCCCTTCCCCTATTCATATCCTTTTCATATTGTGCAGACAAGTGTGCTAAGTAGAATTGTTGAGTGAGAATTCAACTCCAAAGGAAAGCGTTTATCATTCGCTTTGAAGAAGTTGACCGCACCTGGCATATGCTTTCAAGCAACTGCGAATGTATGACATCGTTTTGAACCCAAACCAATCCACAAGGGACGTTTTATTTTCATTGCAAATGTGAACAAGCTTCACTTGACAGTAGCAACTACAATCTCGACTACTCTCGCACGGGCCTCAGACGAATATCCACGGAGCTGCAGCCTTGTATTTCAGTTAGAAAGCACCTCAGAAGATACACACTGCACATGTTTGAAAGACGGGCCTAAACTTCAGGTTTCAACAAAGTGGAGCGGTCAGAGGATGCACAACAAACTCAGGCTGCTATGGGTGAGGAGTACAGCAAACCCACGAACACTCGTCGATGTCATCGTGTGATGCTATGCTACGATATTACGATATGCTGGTGTTGTTGCCTCGGGTGGTTTTTGTCGTGTTTTCCCAGGGAAAGGCAGAAGAGGTGTAGATCTCAGACACCGCGACACGCCTCGCAGAACTCGCAGATTTGATGAGATTTGAGATTTCATGGCTCTGTGAGGCGGAAATGCCTGAAGATTTTGCAGAAACTTGGCCTACAAAGCGATGACTTACTGTAAATATATTCATTTTTTGTTCAACAGATTTTTGACATTGAATGAAATATAACACGTAATGACACGTGCCAAGAGTGCCAATAAGTCTGGATAGTTTTGCACACTTTCGTTCAAGAGAGCGCTTCCTTTTGTGGGTTCCATGAAGGGTTCGAAGAGTTGAAGATTCATGAAGATTCTTGGTTTTTGTGAAGCAGAATTCAACACCCTCACAGGGTCACCGGTTTGCTGTTTGCATGTACCCATTCCAAGGTGGCATTGAAGAACATGCCGCCCCGTCCTCAAGCAAATGCTTTGTAAAAGCACTGTGAAGTCAGGTGAAACCAAATCCCACGTCATAGAATTCAAATGAAAGTTCCATTGAAGGTTTACTTACATAGTTTTACGTGTTTGAGTTCGATTTGTCGTTGTTTTTTACTCGAGGCCTGAACTTCAGGAAGCTTACAGGCTGGCCATGATCAGTATTCAGCTCAGTTCGTGTTTTCTTAACAAGAAAAACAAACGGGGTTACATCGACATCGTTAACTGTTAGTATGTTTCTATAATTTTCTATATACAGTTTCTATTTTTGTACAATTTTGTGAGATTTTTCGCTGATCAAATCCACACTTTCGAGGTCGGTCCACGGGTGACGATGTGGCACAGCAGAGAGCCAATGAACTCGTCCTGCAGGTTGGCGAAATTTGTCGAAGTTTCCACAACTCGGTTTTTTCCACAATTTTTTGGTGCTCCAAATTGGAGGCCGTTGAGAAAGGAGGCCGCCACCTCAATAGAAAGGATTTCCACCACAGCAGGCACTTTAGACATTCACTTCTTTGAAAATCAAGTGACACAATTTTTCCCAAGGACCTGAGGTTCGAAAACGATTCCTCGAAGAAGTCTCGCAGCATCTTCCAGAGGCAAAATTCGAAGGGAATGGCAGAGTTGTCTCGAAATGTCTCGAAGCCGATTTTTTGGTTGGACTCGAGATATCACAATGGTACCACACAAACATCATACATTTTCTCATGCAATGAATTTATGCCGTAGCAATAGTATCAATTCTAATATATACATCACTCATACGTCACCCACATCTCCAGGAAACATCAGTAGATTCTACGTCGATTGTTTCTCTTTGAGACTGTCCTGAATACATTTGGAGTTGATGGTGGCTGGGTGGCTGATAGTGTGATTTCGTGGACACGTTTGACATCGTTTGACTTGCAGGGCTCTGTCCCGAAGGAGACCAAGTCATGGCCACAGAGCAAAGTGACGGAAGTGACCGAAGTCATGAAATTCGAAAGACCGAAGTCTTTCGTTTTGTCATTGGATATCTTTGGATCCTTTACTATCTTTACTGATGTTTCTACTCATCACTTTCAATCTCTTTGGATCCTTGGAGTTTCAAAAGCAAAAAAAAACCGCTTGCTCCTGCATTGCTCCTGCAAATCTGTGGCTTGTATTTTGCTCAGCACGCATTCATTAACTTAAAGCAACGTGAGAAACATGGACGCATCAAGAATAGTAGCACTTTCCAGCCATATGCAAAGACCCCATTCGATATCCAGTGAAATTACTCAAACAACAAAAGGCTACAGCGAAAGATGTTCTTATCAGGAATTGGGAACCAATCAAGCGGCATTTCTTTCGCCCTCATCGTGTTGCATGAGTGGCACAAGCTTTCACTTCACTTACTTGACCCATTGACATGATTTGACCCAAATCGCAGCTGATGGCGCTGTCTACAGCTGTGTATCTTGACTGGGCATTGATCGAATCGACTGCATGATGTGCGTGATTTGCATGGATTACATCATTAGAATTTTGATTTCTCAACAAGAAGATATGTCGTGACGTTGCATGACAATATGACGTGTGTCTTTAGTCTTCGAGGCCCTGGCAACTCCCCTTGGCCAGCCATGTTGGCTCGGGATGGGATGTGAAAAACTGAGACCCGGAGATGTTTTGATCTGAGACTTGAGCGAGGCTGATCTTCAGATGTATTTTGTGCCAAGGCCTCTTCTACTTCTTCTACTTCTTCCACCTCTTCCAGATCAAGATTCACAAATCAGCCCAAACACTACAAGACACATGGTCCAAATCTCAATGTCTATAGACTGGTTTGTAACAAACAAAAGCAAGTAAGAAAAGGAGCCACTTCATGCCACTTGTCTCGGTAATTCTTTACACAAATTGATTCTTCAGTTTCCTGAACGCCATCTTTGAGGCCTTGTCCTACTTTGCATCGCTGTCAGAGGAAAGAGTGCCCTGGCAGCAGACATGAAGAGCTTAGAGGAGTCATGTAGGAGTCGTTTCTTTTCTTGAAAGAATCGGAGTTTTTTTCCACATCCGCTTGAAGTACTTTTCACACTTGCAGTGGGGATATTGTGTGGATTTCTGCTGTGGTGTTTTTCCGAGGAGTTGCACGGCGAGCCCAGTTGCCATCGATTCTCCAGACTACCATGGGCAAGAAAGACCGAAAAGTTTCAAAGTGAGATCTGAAACTCGTGAAAGCTGTCGTGAAAATGTCAAAGAGACATTTTTGGATAAGTTTTGTACATCGACCTTTGAAAGTGGGCAAGGAGCTGAAGAAGTGCATCCAGTGGTACTTGGACCAACACGGAGCCACACCGAATTTGTGTCGAGCCATCAGAGCTCACATTTCACAAGTCACTTCAAAGTCTTTTTATGAAAGATGGATCGTTGTATCCTTGGATCATCTTGGATCCTTGTATTTGTTCTCCAGAAATCTTTCAGCATCTTTCAGATATCTCCAGGAGAGGAAAAGACCAAAAAGATGTTGGATGATATGAAAGTGTTGGGATTTGAATGGGTCAGCATCTTAAACGTACAGAGTTGGGATTTGCATCTTTGAATGTGTTTCTTCGTTAATGTTGCCCTGGTCTTTGGAGTCGCTAGGCAACAAGAGCAGGAATCTCCTTAGGTGTGGATGCACCTTGGAAATATTTCAATCATTTTTCCATCCGGATTTTTTATGAAGCTGTGAGAAAAACATGGAGAACCTGTAAACATCTTGTAAACTGTGAACATTTGTTGGATTCGGGACCTGAGGACATGAGCGTGCCAGCAAAGAAAGCACCTTTATGCGATGGCTCCTCTCAGCGTCAGCTCAGTGCAGAGGCACAAAGATTTCGAAGAGTTAAATTCAAATGCAAAAGCCCGAAATCCGAATTGTGTCGATTTCTCCATCATGAATCACGAATCGATTTGTGTCGATTGCACTTCATCTCTTTCGATTGTTGTGTCAGTCCAAGTATCAGAATGGAGAGATCACGGTGGTCGAAAAGTTCCTGAGCGTCACAGAGGAATGGACAAGAACAAGTGAGAAAGTGAAGAACGAGGCTGTGACAAACTTCCAGGATCTTCAGCTTGCATTGCAGACTCCTTTTGCATTTGTTTGTGCAGACCACTATGATTGTACTCGTATTTTATCTTAGAGAGTGATCAACGGTGGAGGTTGATGCATGTTGTGTTTGCATTTGCGACATTGAAGAACACCAGTACCATAGTACCTGCAAGCAACTGCAAGCAACATGACTATGAAAAAATATATGGTCGCTTTGGTTTGAAGACCGGCACGTGTCATGAGGACAACAATCCAGACAACCCGGCCTGCAGCTCAATCAGCACAATGTCACTGAAGTGTTATGTCATGTCGGTGTGTGCGTGTGTGTCACTGTGTCGAGAAGATGTTTTCGTTTTGTATGGTTGATATTACGGTATCTTGTAAATCCTCGTCATGTACTTGTCATGTCCTTGTTGCTGCGTGTCGTTGCTTGTCCTTGCTTCTTGATTGCACAGGTCTATATGATGTCCAAAAGCGGAGCTCGCGGGAATATCTCTCAAGTTCGACAGCTAGTGGCAATGCGTGGGCTCATGGCAGATGCAAAAGGCATCTCAGAGTTTTGAGTACATGTTCACTACATTTCGACATATTTTGAAAATGTTCAAAATTGCGCCTGCCTGCACGGCTGATAGAAGTTTCCCTTGATTGATTTGATGTGGTTTGATAGGTCAGCTTATTGACGACGCTTGACAGCAAAAACACTATTTTATTGCAGAGTGACCTTCAACAAGTCGCTGCATCAAAACATCCAAGTTTCATTAGTGTTGAACTCCTTTAATGTGCTACTGGTTTCCGGTTCAAGTTAATCCGGTGCTGTCCAGACAGTTTCGATTTGGTATTTGACATCATGAATGCGTCTTGTGATTCTTATGAATGCTTATGATCATTGATTGTTGATTTCTTAGCGCCTTAAGTTACTTAAGTTCTTTTGGTTTGCAGAGGTGGTCATCCAGCACTGTCTACGAGAAGGAATGAGTGTCACAGATATGTTGATTTCAGGCCTGGCACCTCGGGTTAAGTCGGGCAAATCTCTTTCGTTTTGCCGTTTTGCTTTCACAAAGATGTCGACGTTTTCTTGACTTTGGATTTGAAATTGATCACTTCGATCACTTTCACTTCAGTGTAATCTTTGCTTCTCACATGTCAGATTGAAACACACAAGGCGTGAAAGAGTTCTCTATTTTGTTTTTGCATATGTCTGACAGGGCATGGTGCTCGCAAGGCGGTCGACCGGATTTCGAAAATGTCAGAGTTGATACTGAAAGAATCTGAGAGTTGAATGCTTACCCGGTTTTCCTTCAAGGAACACATTTGCAGATGCGATTTTTGAAATGGCGCGAATATGTTTCGAGCATCCACATCAATATAAGCCAACATACAGCTTCACCAGCGCAAGTGTCAGGGTGTCATTGACACTGCCTTGCGCACAGCCAACTCTGGATATCTTTACCGCAGAATGGACTTCACAGCATCACCAGTGGTGGTTTCTTGGCTTCACCTTTCCAACCGCATCGTGATAAATGACAAACACATCCGTGGTTTTTTTGAGGTGACCTCTCCAGATTGTGGCACTGAAGAGGGTGTGCCGATGCCTTTCAAGAAGCGAAAACCGGCCGAAGCAGGTTTCGCAGATCGCATCCGCGGCCGTGTGCTAGCGGGGGATGTGCTACATCCGAAAGATTCTTCTTTGCTCTTCAAGAAGGGGTAACGCAGCTCAAGTGACAGAAACAATCACTTTCGAAGCTGCAAATTGGGATGATTTTTTACCGATGACTGTATGACTGTATGACTGCATGTGTATTACTCCGATCATGAAACTCCAAGGCATCTTCTAACTCAAGCAGAAGCCCAGGAAATTGAAAAGAAATGGAAGGAATGCGATGCTGATGGAATTGAGGTTGGTACATTCATTGCGACAGAAATATTTTTTGATGCCAGAAGTGCAACGGATCTGTCAAAAGTTGTCGATCGACTCAGTAAGAAGTGTGGCATTTGGATGCATTTGGCAGGTCCCAGACGTGTTGATTCGATCACCTCTAACCTGCCAGCAACGCAACGGGATTTGCGCCACGTGCTATGGTGAGCCGTGGGATTTGGGGGATTTGGGGGATTTGGGTGGTGATTGCTAGTGCTGCTAGTGTGAACATGTGTGAACTCTGGAAATGGAGAAACGTTGTGTTGACAGACACGGGAGACATGACATGACATGACCTCGCGACCTCGCTTTGAAGGTGAGGATCTTTCTACACCTGGGAAGGTAGCTGCAATTGGTCACCCTAGTGGCACCATTGCAGCGCAAAGCATGGGAGAACCTGGAACACAACTCACGATGCGAACTTTCCACACTGGTGGTGCTTTTGAAGGCTGGCACTTGTGCAGAATCTCATACAGACGACAGCAATACGAGATAGAAAATGCATGAATGCGATGAACACCTGGAAACCTTCAGTATTGTAATGATTAGTGATTAGATGTGATTAGTGTGTCGGTGCAATGTTTGATATGCCTTGTTTTGGTGAGGCTCAGCTGGCGAAGGTGTCGTTGCACACTTCGCTGGAAAGGTATCTTTGACTTGTGGAATGAAGACTATCTCAAAACAGCATGTCTCGAAGGCGGGAGCAGTCGCACACCTCGCACGCAAGGCATTGCGCAAACTCAAAGCACTGTCAGGAGCATGGAGCTGTTGCTGAATGGAAGAGATCCCCGCAAGGAGACATTGGCTGTGTATTGTCCAAGGCACGCAATGCTGAATGGTTCTAATGTCAGGGTTTGTGGACAAAATGTAGAGTCATGTCATCTTCCGCATATCCAATTGTCTCACAAGACCCCATTGAACTTGTAGATCATTCCATCATAAACCCATATTCGTGAATATTCTTTGGTTTTGATTTTCACATGTGCCTCGTGACACAGGCATGCGTTCTCGAGGTGGAAGGCGATGCAAATCGGGGAACTCAAACTGAAGAGTTGGAGCCTGGTTGTTACGTGAAAGTTCTCGACGGTTCCTTGACCCTGACATTTTTGCTTTTCGATGTTTGAATCGATTCTATGATTTTACGTCTTTGAGATATTGTGATGAGTTTTTGAGGATTGGCATGATTTTATGGTTGTCATGTCCTCAAATCATCCTTGTTCTTGGATGGGCGTGCCATCTCTGGCAAAGCCCGCCTGTGAAGAGAGTCGAGGTAAGCCAGCAGGTTTGCCACACAAAACAATTGAAGTCCACACTACCAGATCCCAGCCACGAGAAAAATCTCAAATCCTTGAACAAAAGACAAGTTTTTGTTCTTTCATTTTGTTTCTATGTGTGTGATTCCCTTGCATGCACAATGCTTGAAATCATGTAAAGCTAAAGATGTTTTGTTTAAGGGCTACCGCCCGTGCCGCCAACCCCTCACTTTCTGTCTGGTTTATACAAGTCATTTTGCCCCCAATTCATACCTATACATCCCCCGGTGCTGCATGTTTTTCGCCGTTTCGTGAAAAAAGCCATATCTATCCCTAGGCTTCCCAATCATTTGCTGAGAAGGTCTTTGGAATTAAATTACTTTACAAGAAGCTTTTTGGGGCCAAATACCCGCTGAGAAGGCTAAGCACCACCTAGAATCGAGTCCAAACCATACAAAACAGCAATCGGAAAAACTGCCGAACGTCACCTTTGGAATGCGCAAAAAAGCAGCCAAAAATTAGAAGCAGGAGCCGAGCCCAAGCCATACAAGCCCCGGACAAAATGCTTGAAACAGGTTGGATGCAAACTTCTAGGCGAAATCCCCCTCAACGCAGGGCATCGGCGGATTTTGCGGACTCCAAGGTGCCGAAGTGTCGTTCGGCCAAGTGCTCTACCAGAAACCACTGAAAACGCCTCCTAGTCCCTCGGAGCAAAGCAAATCTCTTGATAGAGATTTAGAGATTTTTTCAAAATATTTCCGAATCGCGAATCTTTCAAAGGTGACAATGACGATGTGGAAGTCCTCAACAAGCAGATCCAGTCGGGAACAAGTGGAGAGGTCTTTATCCAACCAGCAGATGCCAAAAGCAATTGCATCGAAGGGGGAAATTTAGTGCCTGGGAATGCACGATGTAACTCGATGTAATGTCAGAGTCAATACGCTTCTTTTCGTGAGAGAATTTGTGACCAAATTGAGAGCTGTGGCGTCGTTTTATTGCAAGGTTTGGGTGCTGCAGGGTTCGTGCTTGGACATCCAACAAGACAAAGGATGTAGCCTTGCTGTGCCTTGCCTTTCGGCCTTTCGAAAATGCAAAACTCAAAAAACGCATCGGTCAAGGTGCAGCAAGGCGACCAGTTGGCAGCCAGACAAGCCATCATCCAGGAATGGGCGCAAACCAAGCAACAAGGTGTGCCACGTTTTCAGGCGCAAAGAAAGAAATCAGAGAGACAGCCTCGTGGTGAAAATGTGAAGAAAGGCTTTCTGATTTGAGTTGATCCGATTAATCTGCGATTAATTCCGTTTTCATTTGGCTAAGAAAAGCGTTTCAATTGCAAGTCTGCTGTGCAGGAACCACCCAGGACCTCCAAAGTGAAGGTGGGTATCAAACATAGCAACAGGTTTTACTGCCGTGGATGAACTGTTTTTAATTGCAATATTTAAAAGGCAAAATGATTTTTTGTTTTTTTGTTGAATTAGGATCGGAATCGCCTTGCAGTTTTCAGCACTTGTTTGGTTCTCTTTGATTGCACTCGTCCATTGTGAACCCATTTGGAGGAAGCATTGTGCTTGCGAACTGACTTTGACTCCTTCGAACTACCGTCACAAAAAGCCACCGAGTATGTCTTGAGGGGCAAGATTCCAAGTGCTTTACAAGAGGCGCGAGAAAGCGTTAAAGGTTTTACAGGTTTTAAAGAAAGTCCTCTTGCAGTGACCTTAAAAGACTTTCAGGAGTATCATGGCAACTTGCCTGGAGTGAGGAGAGAATTGCGAAAGGCGCGGCAAAGATCACCAGATGCCAAAGCATTGAAATATTTATTTCGCAAAAACACAACATTTCTTTGTCATATCATTTTCATTGGTGTTTGAAAAGCTCCTTTTCTCATCTTGTGACTTGTGACGTGGAAACTGCAGGGAGTGGCGCGGTCCTTCCAAGCAGCGGCAAAGATCCGCGAGGAAACGGTCCAAGCCCCCAACGAGGTGAAGGTCTTCACCCAGGTTGGTGTCCTCGGAAAAAGATGTGAAAAAGATGACATGCGATAAAGCAATGTCAAACACGTGGGTATCACATGTCATCACTGTCGCATGCCATTGGATTCATGTGTGAAAATGAAGCAAAACCTAGAGATGTCCAGGAAAAAAGTATAAAATGATGTGTGAGTGTGCGCCACTTAAAGGTGTGAGGAGTCAAGTTGGGGTGGAAAATGCCATATTAAGTCGTAGCAAGGCTTGAACTAGGAGGAAAGGTACTTCAAAGCAGGTGAAAATAGAAAGATAATGGACCTGGACATCAAAAAGATGAATACCTCGATACATGCGATACAGGTATGTTTTCAAAGATGTTGACAGTTGTCAACTACCAAGATCTTTTTTCAGTACTTTGCGCGTGTGAGCTGTACCACTGTTTTCAGTTTGATTTCTGACCTACGTCTACAAGTTTTATCCTAAATCGCTTTATTGTCCGCAGACAAATAAGCAGGGTTGGTCGCCTGAAGCTCTAAGAAAAAGCATAAAATTAAACAAGACAATGCTGTCACAACAAAATTCTACTGTCTTGCTTTGTGGCATATGAATGAGGTGTGTCAAGATGAAACAACGACAGTGCGGACGCTATGCAATGCTCCATCACTGGGCACAGGAGGGAAAGGGACAATACAAGCTATCATTTCAAAAGTCTGAAGCAATAGGATGTTGCTTCAAGTCATGGGAACGTCTTCTTAGGTCATCTAAGAGTCACATACCATCGACAAGTCGACGAGCATTGTTCCTGGAGTTCTGAATTTGGCCGACCTCCATCAGCGGAAACGATTTTGTACTTTGGAGGCTCCGTCCTGAGCCCTACTTCCCGCGAATTCTCCGAAGATCACCTAGCACCTTGCGGGGGTTTGGTGTTGCAGGTGAATGAAGGCCGAGTTTCTTGAAAGTCACACTTTGAACACAGATCGGAAGATGTTTCAGATAAGCTTCTAGACCTCTCAAAGTTCACGAAGCTCTTACAGAGACTGTGCAGTCACTAATGGAGCTCAGGAGCTCAACCATTCAGCCAAGTTTTGATGCTGAACTGATTGAACTTTGGTTGAAGCAGGTGGGACAGTGCTATGGTCACCAGAAGAAACCATAGCTTTGTTCCGGTCTGAATCAAAGCTTCAGGACGGTGAATGAAGAGAGATGAGTTTTTTCCAAAGTTTTGAAAATTTTGAGTTTGCATGTTTGTGGTGATGTGATGTTTTTTTCAGGAGATTTCTGAGAAGCATGAAGAATCCATTGGTGTGGGGAGGCGGGAATTCCAAATTACACATAGCACGAATTCACTCATTCGGCGCCTTGTGAGGGAGCTTCTCTTCAAGCGTTCGAATGGAAGTTTCCAATTGGAAACGGAGGAGAACGGCACAGTGGAATCCTGGCGGCAAAGTGAGGACGCAAACAGCACTTTTGCTCAGAAGGATGAATGTGGAATGTGTAGATGATGATTCAGCACAGAAGTTGCAATGTACAAACTACAAACTAAAGACTACCGATGTGTCTCAAAGTTTCAGAGTTTGATGTCTGAAGTTAGGTGCGACGATGTCGCCAGAGAGTTCCTTGGTTCGAAAATTGACGTGAAAAGATGCAAAAAAAAACTGTGATTTCTGTGTAGAATAGCTAGCGCGGCTGTGCTGTCGAGGTGTACTACTCTGAAGACATTGACAGCCTGGAAGGAGATGACTGGGAGTGTCAATGCCTCGACCATTTTGTCGACCAAATAGACTTGAGAATTACTTCTGATTTAATGACCTTTTTTTGCTCTGCTCATGCCCAGGTGCCATCAAGAAAGGTCGAGTTTTCTTCGCACCTAGCAAGTGCTTCAGCGAGGGAGACTGGTGGGATGCTGCTGAAGATGGAGTACCTTGCCATTCTGCACGAAGCAAAAATAAAAAGCCCTTCTTATGAATGCAGATGTTCAATATTTCGCAAGGACTAGCAGACACAAACGTCCAAAGCAGAGGACAGATTGGTACATGAGACGTTTCTTCAAATTCAAACTTGACACTTTGTCACCCAGGTGTACTTGCATCAAAGAGCCGTTCCTCCGAGAATTCCAATTTGCTCGGAACTCCCTTCCACCAAAGCCCATGACAATTGGATCATAGTCACATGGATGGAAAAAGTTGAAGATGGATAGTCACATGAGTGATGAGCCTGATGAGCTTTAGAATGTTTTAGGACCTAGGATGTTTTTTTTTGCTTTCAGTTTCCTGATCCGACAAATGTTTTCCAGTTGTTTTCGTGTGGGCTAAGGCTGAGATCCTGGACGATCCGCGGTCTACGCAAAATGTGCGGGTTCTCTTGAGTCTTTTGTCTGACACATCCATGACACATTGACACATCAAATGGCATCAAATGACTCACAGATCTTTGAGAAATGATGCGTCTCAGCTGAGGATATACTCGTCGTGTTGATTTAAAAGACCGCACGAAACCAATGCCGGCAGAGTCTCAGACCATGAGATTTTGGAACGTTCCATACGAGAATGGATCCTTGGCGACACTTTTTGAGTCTGTACAGATGGTTTGTTTTGAAGAGTTCAGAAGTTCAGAACATTGATTCCTGTGCATTCTCACGACAGACTTTGACATTCTGACAAGGTGAAGTGGTGGAATCATCAGCACCAATCGTTTTGGCTCACGAGATCTTGGCAAGCCTTGGTCGGCATCATGCTGATTTGTGCCTGGACGTTGCCCAAGCTGACTGAACTTTTGAGATTTGAACGTCAGTACAAGCTAATGCCCCATTGCGAATGTAATCGTCATGAAAAATCCGTATGTCAAAATCCATATGATTCCGATGTGGATTTTTGATCGATCGAATCAGATTCGGATTTCAGAGGCACTGCACCACAGCCTCGCCAACGGGTCAACTTGCAGCTTGGTTTGATGTCGCTCAATATAACTTGCAGCGCACTTGACCGTGTATTTTTCGAAGATTAGTCCAAACACTTCTATGCGGCCCATGCCTATGCCTGTGTTTTCAAAAAGATGAGAATATGTTGAGAATATTTTTCGCATTTCGTATGTGGAAAGATTCAAGGCGACAGTTCAGTCATCTTCTTGCGCAGCAGGAGGCATTCCGTTGGATGAGTCATCAGTCTCTTGTACACGAGAGTGGCAGCAAGATGAACAATTTCAAATGTGAACAAGTAAAATAAGAAGTTAATTTCAATACATTGCCGTTGGACTTGTTTTATAGGTCACAACACTGGGACCCATGCCCCCCTTTTTGCCAATCCGGATTTTCTTCCAGATTTTTGGCCCTTTTCATTTTCAAATTTTCAAAGGGTACAGTAGCCTTTGGATGCTGTGATTTTCAAATTGGAATTTCAAGGTTTGGAAACCCGGTGACCTTCGCATCGTGCAGCACACGCCATTGGGCCCATCCCGGGCAGCAGCTGCAGATTCACAATGGAAACTTGCAGAACCAGGTGTCTCCACCGCCTTGGAAAAGAAATGGAAAGAACCAAAGAATGAAGAGGCAAACTCAAGGACAATCTGGATGTGTCAACTGGAAAGACTGAACTGCAACAGTAGAAACAGTAGAATACACGAATTTTACAAAGTTGGAAAGCTGGAAAGACAAGTTCTGGACTAAGGGCACGAGCTTTGCAGCGAGGAAGAATTGATTCCCAGACGAGCCATTCCCTCGAAGACAGGTGGCGTCTTGTACCAACAGTTTGAATGCTTGACATGCTATGTAAATTCAGGAGTATCAGATAGGGAGCAGTTTTACACATTTGTTTGTTTAATCCATTTGTGCCTATTTTGTACTGAAGTTCTATTTTCAATTTTTCTTGGTGAGCAGTCCATTCATTTGTCACCTGTCTATTCCCTGTGCTTCTTTGCTTGATGGAGGGAGTCACAAAATTCATCAGTCTTAATCAGACTCGTCAGACCTCGCAGTCAAGCTTTTTGTCAACTCTAAGGAATCGTGTGCAGAGCGCAACTTCGTGACATGCAGGATTCTAAAAGGCCCCGTTTGAAAGCCATGCACGAGCTTGCTATACATATTATAGCCATGTAATCATATAGCCATACAACTACTAGCATCAGAAGGCATCAGGAAACACAAGTGAACATTAAGCATCAAGCTGTGGCAGCTATGACAGCTATGATCTTCGGAATCTTTGGGGTCTTTGGCGTGGTGCGACCTCGCAGGCTCACTACCGTGGTCTTGAGTGGCGACGATGTCATTCGCGTGCATTGCCACTTGAATGAAGGGAGATGTCATTTGAGTCGTCATCGTTTGCCGGCAGCATGCCATCAAGTTCCATATAGACTGCTGTCCCAGGGTCAATTGTTGGTTGATCACTGACGGTGGAAAGGAGACCCGGTGGAATTGTGAGGCCATACTGAGCCCACCTGCCGTGTGGGAGATTTACTTCGACGCCACGATCCTCTCAACAAAAAAGAGCATTGTCCACAGCCCGGACAGGCAGCATGTGGTGCAACTGATGTTCAAAAACTTAAATTACAACAAATATGGCAACATTTGTGAATGAATGTGTTGAAATGCTCAGTGTTATTTTTGCTTTCTGTATATTTTGGTCATATGTTCAGTCATATTTTCACATGTTCCTGGTTGTGTATCGCAGCCAATCCCCTTGTGCCAGGTCCTTGCAATCCAAGAAGTGAACGACGACCCATGGATTTGCATTTCACACTTTGAATATAGTTGCAACTGTTTACCAACACAAAAGCGGCAGAGAACGAGGATGTACTCGGAACTGGAAACGTCTGAGGCAATCAATCAGTTTGGTGAAAGCATTGTTGTGCGGTCTGCTTTTGCTGAGGAGTCTGGCAAATACTGTGTGCTACTTCGAAAGGCTGCCACCTACCTCGTGACCGACAAAGGCAACATTCAGGCCACATGATGTCACCATGTCACACACATTGTGAGATTCGCAGATGTTTTTATGATGCATCATGTGCATGTCATGGTGCATCATGCGTTTCATGTGCATGTCATTTCGTTTCTTCGTTTGGAGGTGAAGAATGGCAGTGTCGTTCAGATGGGCGACACTTTGGCCACGGAGCCCTTGGCTGTGCCACGGACCTCAGACATCGTGCAAGGCCTTCCTCGCATCGACCGACTCTTTGAGGCCGAACGCGAAAAGGAAAGAACTTTTGGAGAAAAAACGAAAAAGTTCATCAAGAAAAAGAGAAAGCAGAAATTTGAATCAAATGTAGAAAATTGTGTTTCTTGATAAAAACGACAGAGCGCAAGATTTGTCTTGTTGAGGCTGCCGGAAACCAACACCAAGAGCGCATAGATGAGATTTTTGCGGAGGAGATTTGCTTGCAAGCCTGGCACTGTGCTTTGCCAGTTCTCGTTCGGTTCAACAGGAGAGACAGCACCGTTCCGGACTGGATGCAGCAATCCATGCTCGCTTTAGGCGCAGTCAGAGTTGGGAAGACTTGGAAGACTTGGCAACGTCAGAGTTGGGAACTTCAAAAAGATCGACTTCGAACCATGGAAAGAAAGAAGACGAAGGAAAGTTGCTCCACATTCGGTTTCAAAGACTACCTTTTTGATGCCTGACGTCAGGTTTGAAAATGAGCTGGTGATCGAGATTCAATCAGCGTATGGTGAGCAGGGTGTAACTTTGGCCATGAAATCATATCAATCATGCATTCAGAGCCGAATCAGAATATGCCCAACTTGCTTTTGTTTGTTTGAAATCGGTGCGGACAAAGCCTCTAGGTGGACATCAGTAGCAAGCACTTGGAGGTGTGGTTTTGACTGTTGGTGTTCCAACCTTCAAACATCCTACGATTGAAATGAATCAGAGCAAAACATTTCACATTTCTTCACTCTGATTTGGTTTCTTCACATTTGGTGCATTCATGTGCATTCTGTGTTTCAGGTGGTGGTACGTCGGATGACCGAAGCACGGAAGCATTGGTCGAGTGTTGTTTCAAACCTTGGAACGCAAGTTTATGACAGCTGATGCAATTACAAAGATGTTCGCAGTTTGGCATTGCTTCATTGCTCCTGTTCCTTTCTCGAGGAAAAGTGTCAGATTCTGCAGGGCACAAGTGGATTGCCACCTGGAACAACGCTGAAATATGCAGAGCTGGAAGCGCTATGTGCACTTCAGCCTAGTGGTGAGGTCTGCCTGAGCTCCAATCGAAACCGTTGACACTATTTTATCTATTAAAAAACAAAAAGAATGATATTTATGAATTTGCGTAATTTTGTGGATCACATATCGTTTGTCATTTCATCGGATTGAAACTTTGTGAGAGCCTTTTTTGACCTTTGCCAGGTGCAAGTCCGTCCGTTGGTGATGGGTGTCACCGAAGTGGGCCGAGACAGCAGTCACGTCTTGATGTCGATGGGTTTCCGGGAAGTGGACAACGTTCTGACCAATGCCGTCTTGACGGGCACAGGTGCGCAGCAATTCTGATTTTTTTTTCACGGATTTTTTGCTCAAGTTCAACTTCTCGAAGCTTCCAAAAGCCCAACCGAACTTTGTACATTTCCCAGGTCTACATGCCATGAACGGTGTGAAGGAAAACCTCATGATTGGAAAAGCAGTCAGCGTGGGGAGCTCCTTGGTTTTGAAGAAAGCAAAGGAATTCCAATCTCTGTGTTTTTTGTGGTAAAAAATTTACAGCTTGGATTCTTGGAATTGTCTGATTTTTGAGACTTGAGGTCAAGTGAACTCAACGAGCGAGGAAAAAGCGATTGACCTTTCGAAGATTCCACAATGGGAATGAGCATTTTGAGCCGACTTGGAATCACTGAAGTTTACACGCAGAAAAAACCGGAGCGCATCATTTTCTTGACTTTTCATTGATTCAAAGGCAGGAAGATCAGGAAGGAGTGTTCGTGCCATACGGCTTCTTGCAAAACGAATCAGCTTGTTTTGAGTGTTGCATTTTCGGATAGATCAATGAAAACCATGCATCTTTTTTTGGAGTTTGCAAGTAAGCGAAAGGCTCATATGTACATAAGTCATAGCGCAAATGGTGACATGGCAAAGTAGCAATGCGAGTGAAATTGGAGCTTTGCAGCACAGGAACAGAGTGTCTAAAGTTTGGAAGTTGGGCGAAGAGTTGAGTGTTGGCACTGTTCCCGTCTCCTTAGAATTCTTGTATTTTCATCATTTTGTTCAGCTTTGTTGTTTCATTTCATCATTTGTTTCTCATAGTTTTGCTCATTTGTTCATTTCTCTGAGGCCTGATCCTGATTTGGAGGAACTCCAGAGATTGGTTTGGGTAATGCAGCGATGTGCGAAGAGCCCGTTGTAACGGATGTAAAGAGATGAAAAGAGATGTCTAGATGTGAAATGCGTACGAAGCTTGTGACTTTGGAAAAAATGCCAGGAATCTGCAGATAGTATGCTGAAGCGAATGGACAAGATGAAGGTGACAAGACATTCACTTCTGACTTTGAAGATCAAGTGAAAAGTAAGTAAAATAAGAAGTGAATGATGGATTTGGGAGGCAGAGATGGAAGCTGGGAGAGAGGCTGGGGATAGAATCGTGCCATGATGTGCCATGTTTTGAACATCGTAACAGTCGTAAAACACACCTTGCGTTCATTTGTTCATTTGCATTCTCTCGATTCGATTTCTCGACTACTCTAAATTCACTTCGATGGGTTTTCACAGTCCAATGTTTCCTTTGATATATTTGCTTGAGGCAACTCGAAAGCAGTTGGATGCCCTCCAGAAACAGCAGGTGTGACACAATGTGTGATGTGACCAAAGCCTGAAAAAAAATGCAACCCAATGTGTTGATGTGGCGATCTTCGAGAGTAGGAGACTTTGCAAAATATCTCGAATCCCGAAGACTTTGTCAACTTCATGCACAAGGCGGGGGTCTGGGACTTCCGAGATCCAAGTTGTATGGTTTGTTTGTAAACTTTCTCCACTTGGATTTGGCCAGGAGGGAATGTCCAATGAAGACATTCAGAGGACCACGGAAACAGAATTCAGAGGGTTACGTCAAAACAAGCTGCCTTGAGGTACTTCAGATTTGTTTTGCTTCCTTCAACTTAGCTTCTGGAGAAAGTCTATTTTTGCAACAAGTCATGTTCTATTTTGAATGACCTTTGCGTTGTCATTTCAACTTTTCAGCACTTTGAATTTCGTTCAAAGGATGCTAACAGATCCTGGACAAATGGAAGAGCTGATGTCGAAGCTGGTGAATAATGCGGGGGATCCAGGCATTGGCCAAATTCCCAAGAAATCCCGTCGTTTTTTTGAGCCGTTTTCGGCAGCTGTGAATTTGGAACAGGTGAACATTCAACGAAGAGACTTGGATTTGATTAGAGACACAGCCTTGTCGCGCAATGGTGTAAGTCTTTGGCATCACTTAGCCACACTTATGGATTGAAATGCTTGATCTCAATTGATTAAATTTGATTAAGTCATGAATTTCTACAGAGCACGTGTCACAGAGACTCAACTGAAAAAACCTTTGGGGAGTTCAGTATGAAGAGTGTCAAGAATGTGAAGACTGTGACTTAGGCTTAGTGGTGCAGAAGAGGCTGCGAAAGAAGCAGAAGAGTTGCACGAGCGTGCCCCGAGCAGTTTGGGCAGGGCGCAGTTGTAGGAAAGACTTGCTGCCCATCTCATCATTTGAAAAAGCAGAGTTGTCAGCATGTATGTGCAAAGTAAAGAAATGCCAAGGGAACGTTGACATTGTGCTGGAGCTTTGTATGACAGTATCACAGAACATTTGTTGATCATGTCGACTACATGTAATATCAGCCCGACTTTTGGGGCACTTTTGGCCAGGTCTTTGCGGTGGAAAAGAGAAGAAGGAGTCCAAGGAGCCTCAATGACTCAACCCTTGAACCATAATCAACACTGTTCCGTTGGCAGGGCACAATTTTTGCATATTTTTTCAGGCAGAAGTGAAGATTGTGAAGACACCGCAGGCCATGGATTTAAGTTTTGAGATGTTTTCAGGACACGAGTGTTGACACCTTCAGAAGGTTTTCACAAGCTCAAATGAAGCTGGACCTGTTCAGGTCATACTACCAAATCATCGACTGCAATACACAAAAGATGAGGAAGGTAAATACAGTGCCTTCATCTCAGAATTGTACCACTTCGTACCTTCTGTTTGTGATTTGCTGAGTTCAGTCATTTTACGTCTCATACTCAGTTGTCTTGATGTCTTTTGGCAACTCATTTGCTCCGCCCAAGGCCATGGAACTGATTTGCGAACTGCCGGGTGTGCAGGACATGGCTTGTATTGCGGGGGCTCCCATGCAAGTGTCAGTGCTTGAACCACAAAAACTTGCAAATTTGAAAGCAAACTGCAGTAGAACGGAGTCGCTTAGTCCCTTAATTTTGAGGTCCTTGACATTGCAGAGAAGCATGTGCGCCTCAACACCATTGCCCCTTAAATTGCACTTAGAGCCCAGACTTTCAAGACAAAGATGTTGAGCAAGTTTTTGCTGGTCAGGAACCAGCACCACGGTATGCGGTGAACGCTGGACCTTTTCCCGTGCTCCAAGAATGTTGAAGTCACAGAGTTCTTGAAAAAAATGCAGAGAGATTAAGAAAGGCTCAAAATTGACGAAAATAAAACTGGGTAATGGGACATGGGCACCCATGGGGACATGCAAATGCAAAGTGCTGAAGGCTTTGAAAGTTTGTAGGTACTCATCGAACCTGCAGCAGCTCGTGCAAAGTGCAGATCTGAGTTGATAGCGGAGAATGGCACAGGGACAATATGGAAATAGGAAAGAGGATGGAAGGATGGAATGAGGGGAAACGACGAAACGACGGAAAAGCAGTCAAGCGGATGAAGCAGCCTTAGCATCAAGATCAGACAAAAAACTCAAGGGACAACAGTGTGCTAAACATATCGTGGAACCATGAGCCATGTGACTCTAAGTCAAGCATTTGCATTAATCCACAGAGACACCACCAGCAAAACATGCTTCCCCTAAAGGGTACAAAGGTGTATACAAATGACCAATTTTTTTTTGAATGTGTGGAGGGTCAGTGTATTATGCTTTGCCATGTTCATCGGTTGCGTTGTTTTCGCTCGACCCTGAAAGTATTTTGTGAACGGACAATGGCTTATGCTGGCACAAAGTCGGAAATGGAAAGTGCGAGTCGTGAAGAATTGAACTCTTGGCTACAAGGAATTAAACCTTGGCATCAAGGAGGTTGGCTTCATTTGAACGCTGCGGGTGCTTCACCATGTTCACAGGAGGTTTATGATGTAATGCTTGGCATTTTGGAGCGCGAACGTGAAGTGGGTGGCTATGAAGCTGAGGCACAGTATCGGATGCACGGCCGGGATGCTCGAGATGCAGCAGCAGAACTCTTGGGCTGTGATGCCGACGAGATTGCTTTGACTGAATCAGCACAAAGTGCTTGGGCACGAGCTTTTGCTTCTTTAGATTTTCAACCAAATGATCATATCTTTTGTTGGGAAAGTGAATATGCAGGAAATGCTGTTGCTTTTATACAAGCTGCCAAGAAAGGTGTTCAGCTACATGTTTTGCCAATGCAAAGTGATGGGGTTGTAGACTTGGAAAGTTTGGAGAAGTCGCTGCAATCAATGTCAAGTTCGAGTCGTGCCTTGGTGGCATTGACCCATATTCAGACCAACTCATCTATTGTGCAGCCGGCTTTTGCAGTAGGTGAAATTGCAAAGAAGCATAATGCAATATTTCTTCTTGATACTTGTCAATCCATCGGTCAGCTACCTGTGAACGTTCGAAGTCTTGGGTGTGATTTTGCTTGCGGTACTGGTCGTAAATGGCTACGCGGTCCAAGAGGAACTGGTTTTCTGTATGCACGAAAGGCTGTTTTGCCACAAACAAACCAACGTGGTGGGCTGGATCATCCTTCATTTGCTTCATCTGATTTGGTAGGTGAGCCCGCCATGATTGATCACGTCTCCGCATCATGGAAATCATCAAATCATTATGAATTGAGTGCTGGTGCACGACGATTTGAAATGTGGGAATCTTCTCCTGCACTCCAATCCGGTTTGGCAGCTGCCATCGATGCTTGCAGAACATTAGGACCAGATCGTATTTGGAAAAGAGCTTCATTCTTGGCGAAAATGTTGCGAGAAGAGTTGCAGAGAATTCCAGGTGTGCGCTGTCGTGATGCCCCAGAGTCAGCAGCGACAGTGGTGCAATGTGCGATTGTCACCTTGGAAGCCTCGGAACTGGGAATTGCATCAGAGGACATCAAAGCAGCATTGACTGAGCGAAGGATTGCTGTTTCTGTGGCCCCTGCTTTTCACACTTTTGTGGACAATGCTTGGAAGTTACCGTCAACGGTGCGGTTAAGCCCTTCATACTACAACACTCAAGAAGACATACATGCAGTTGTGCAAGCTATTCGGGAAATCTTGGAATCAAAAAAGCAAAATGTGTTTTCGTGATGTTCTGTTCGAACCGGTTTTGAGTGACATGAGAATCCTGAAAAAACTGGCTTCCACTTGGAGTTCAGGAAAAATGATTACATTTGTGGAATGTGTTGGCCATTGTTGTTTCATTTGTCTTGATGTTTCTGCGAGGTTCAGCAAAAAACGGCATGAGCTGAGCGTAATGGTACCTGCAAAGGCTTGAGAATTCATCAAGTCTTTGCGACGGCGTGAAATGATCAAACAGTTCGAGAAT
>OMLO01000229.1_pt1 | contig 32605 bp, 21 predicted proteins | sample 1674811 | NCBI WGS metagenome assembly OMLO01 (sample SAMN06265003, study PRJEB25207) | coral metagenome | isolation source: Coral host | place: Mexico:La Bocana,Puerto Morelos, Mexico | collected 2008-11-13
CCCACTCCCTAGGACACCATCTCGTCTCTCCCCAAGCCTCTTCCGAGTTTGAATCCAAGATGGCGCTCGCTTGGTCACTCGATCGCACTCGATCGCTCTCCAAATTACGCCTGCATTGCAGGCTATCCGCTTACGAGTAAGCGCTTGTGCGTTAGCGGAGAGTCGACAGTACTTTCTTTCATTTGTCAGACATAACATTATTTGAAATCAGCTGAAAATCAGTTAATATCAAGTACTTACGTCAGTTGAGGGAGTGCAGGCAGCAGATGTACGCAGATAAGATCTGTTACTTACGTCTGGGTACTGTTTGGGGCTAAAGAAGTGAGAGTGTGACGACCATCCTGTAAAATAATACGATATGATTATAAGATAAAAAAACATACACGGTACTTTTGCTGCTTCTACAAGTGTATGTACAGTATAGCTAATGCACGTGCAAGAAATTTTGTTGCGTCCGCAAGCCGGCAACTTCTTGCGGCTACTCGCAGGTCGTTTGCGCTAATATTCGCGTAACAAGTTGCCATCGGTATTTCGAATCGGGTGAACGTGAGTTGTTGTTTACAAATTTTACAGAGTATTTATATCCATCGAAACGTAAATGAATACAATACGTGATCAACCAGAACCAGATCCTGTTAAAAAGATCCTCTTAAAAGCTAATTTTAGCCTTAAGAAAGAACTGGGAAAACAAATGTAGCCGGAGAAGAAGTTACTGTCTCGCAGTTCTGATTCTCACCCGTACGACGAACAACGAATCTCCGCGTCACTAGGCTACGGCTGCAAAACACGTGTCGGGAAGTGAATAAACTAACGGTTCTAATGTGTTGGCCATAAAAAAATTCTAAGCCCTTGTCACATTTGGAATGAGTTTTCGTTGAATTACGGTCGTTTTCGTTTCGACTCGAAGTCGTTTCGCCCCAACTTTGCTCATAGAACAATTCTCAGTTCTTCTGTCACCTTTTAGCTTACGATCAGATACCAGTCTTACTTGTATTGCGAAAAAAAATCACACTTTCCTTGCGCTTGGCACTAATTAACAGTTTTCATTAAGAAAATCACAAGTATAAACAATAGTGCTGTTATTGAACATGTCATCGGGGTTAGGCTTATTAAGTACTTCATGCAAGGCTACGTTTAATGTCCCGAGCATGTGGCTGTATACAACCAAAGCCTCTGTATACCCTTTTGTATTCCCCTCTGTATCCCCCTTGTATACCCCCTGTATACCCTTGTACACCTTTGTATACCCCTGCATAACCTTATACACCATTGTATACCCTTGTATACTCCTGTATACCCTTGTATTCTCCTGTATACCCTTGTACACCTTTGTATACCCCTGCATAACCTTATACACCATTGTATACCCTTGTATACCTCTGTATACCCTTGTATACTCCTGTATACCCTTGTATACCCATGTATACCCCTATATACCCTTGTATACTCTTGTATACCCCCGTATACCTCTGTATACCCTTGTATACCCTTATATACCCCTGTAGAACTTGTATACTCTTTGCAGAACAAATTATTTGGTAGATTTTAGACTCAATCGCCGATTAACTTTCGTGTTCGTCGGCAGATTTTCTTCGTGTGCAACCAATTGAGCAAGTGGCTCAAATTTCATTCGCGAACAAATCGCTATAAGCCGTGTGTTTGTTTTTTTTCAATAACATTTCCATCTACAAAGAGACAAGCGGGTTTGTTTATTTCCGAGCAAAAGATGTTTCTAAAAAAACATAATAATTGAGTATTATCGTTTGTCTCACGATGTAGTCACTTAGGATGTATGTCGCGACGTTTCGACTGCATACTGCTAGTCTTCATTAGGCGATGAGGCCACTGGTTATGCGAAACTTTATAAAGCACTATGCTCTGCTGTGATTGGCTGCTTTTCAGCAGCTGTCGTTGGTGCATTTCGATCCTCTCTGTTCCGGTAAGTTGTTCTCTCAGCGGTCCGCTTATTCGCAGATCTTTTGTTGTTGTCCATCTTGGTCGTGGGCATCCATGCTTCTGGATTCAATTCCACTATCCCTGTCGATGTTGTGAGGGTTAAGTCTTATGCGAGTCGAATCTTTGACCCTGCGTGTGTACCAATGCGGATCACAGTCGATAAACTTTACCTCTTTCCAAAGTGGATAGTGTGGGTGTGCTCTGAAACGGCGGAGGTCTGGGTACGGGCGAGTCGGTACCAGCGAACTCGCTATCTAGAAACCACCTCGCCACCAAGCAAAGTCTCCTAGCCACCAAAATCTAATAACAGTAAACCACACCAATTCGTTCTACTTTGCTTAGTTGTGTATTAAACTTACAACTAACCATCCAACTAACTCACGTTGTTCGTGTTATGTTCAACGATGTGTTGAACCAGTGGTAGCTATAAGAGACAAGAAAAAAAAAACATTTGTCCTAACAGTAATTCACCTCGGCTACTTTACTCTAGTTTAGTGTTTGGTGGCGAGTAGACTTTGCCTGGTAGCGAGTTAATTGGTGGCGAGGTGGTTTCTTGTGGCGAGTTCGTTGGGGGCGGTAACCGGCGAGTCGAATGTCTCGGTCATGCTCCCCTTTCCAAGCGATTAATACTTAATTCATTATTATGGACACAAATTTATGCGGCACTAAACGTAAACGAGAAAATTGTTGGTCTAAATAGCCCGACTCTTATTAATTCCAATGACAAAAATTAATGATTTTCCACCTCGACATCCCGTTTTCTCTGACCTAAATATCCCGTATCCAATAATTTTCCCACCAAATATCCCGAATCCAGGTCAACAACGGGCCATGAATATTTGGCCGCATCAACGGGTAAGGATCAAACTTCACGACTGGTCTAAATCGTGTGACGTCTAAACAGATATATTACAACTTCACTTCTAAAAACCTCTAACAACTAGAAAAAAAAATTTTCAGGCTTTAATTTGTGTGTATAACTGCGATGATCAATCCTGTCTTCGTATCTTTCTCCGCAGTTCAAATATATGATCTTTCGTATATTCATTTGCAAAGTGAGTAAATAAAGTGTTACTGCTGGCGATCCATATTAACATTGTCAAGTTTTATTCACTGGTTCATGCATTGGTCTGCTCGCTTGCTTGATCAGTCATTCGTTTAATCGTTCGTTTGCGATCTTTTCGCTCTTTCTTCCGTCCGTACCTAACTTCAAAGTTTGATTCGTTCGTTCGTTCTTCTACCATCCGTGCGTCTATTGTTGATTGGTTCCTCGGTCTCTGTCCTTTTTCATAACCTCGTTTTTTCATTTGTTTGTTGCCGGACCATTCTTTGTTTAGTTCGTCTCTTCCTTAATCCTTTTGTTCGATGCAGGGTTTGTTGTTCCGTGTAGTCAATCGTCCTTTTGAAATGAAACGATAATAATAATGACTAATTCGCCCATCAGTGTGGATATTCATTGCTATACCAAACATACCTTATATTCCACCCGAAGTCGATACTTGACTAATGGGGATATTGCCGACTCTATGGCGCGTTCAGTTGCCACGATGGGATTTCCCAACTGATAGCGGTTTTTCTGAGGATGGTACCCTCGGATATTCTTTATTTTGAAGTGCCGATTGCTCATTTAATTATATAGCTGTAGGATTATGCTGGAGAGAGGCGAGATTTAACAGATAACCCTTGAAGGTGGTGGAGGTTTGTTTGCTTTGCAGTTCAGATTAGCAATGAAACTTAAGATTTGGCGTAAATACAAAATAAACAATGAAATATGTCGCTAGTGTAGCTGTCGTCTGCAGAATGTCTAGGATTGATCAAGGTATTAAAAAAATAAACTTGGCTTGACAATATAGTGGTGTAAAAAAGCAGTCACAGTAGACGAAATACACAAAATGAGGGATTAGAGAAGTGCCGAAGAAGTATATCTTTTAATAATATAAATGTCAGTAAAAAAACAAACAAACACAAAAACAACAACAAGCTAAAAAGAACTAAAGGTTAATACACGAGGTGGCAATGCTGATGAATTTCCTTCGGTTATTTTCAGGCACACATTTGGAGCTCGCCAGACCAATTCCTCTGGAGCGGGATTGCCCTTCCTATTAATCGTTTACTACTGGACTATTTCCAACTGATTTCTATATTCCTTTCCAGAAAATGAACTTCCTTTATTTCGAGCAAGTTACTCTGGGTGGAGTTAGCATCATGGCGACAATGTCAGAACATTAATTGCTGGAACATTACAAGTTGAACGTTATCGCGCGCGCTCTAATATTGAACTTGTAATTAAATTCATTTTCAGGGACTCTCTTGTCGCCCTCGATCAATAAAATATTACATTCCTTCATGTGTATAGCTTCATTATTATTAACTGTTATCTTCGTATTTAATGCTTCCTTTAAAAACAAGCCAAACAAGTCTCCAGCTCTTGCTCGATAACGAGAGCGTGCGTGACCCTGGATCCTGCTGATAAGCCGAGAGGGATTGAAAACTAGAAATTTTCTTACTACTGAGGCCCGTAAACGGCGATTTCACTCTGAAAACGCATCAGATGTTTTTCATCTACACTGCCTCGGAGGAATTTGAAAACGCAACAACCAGCGGTCATTTTAGGTTTGACGAAAATTCCGTCAGGAATATCATATGATTATCATGACGCCATCGATTTCGAAAGATTCTGTTAAAATTCTTCCCGTCCACATGAAAACTGAAAGCCGGAGTTTTCAAATTCCTCTGGTTTGAAGAGTGTTTTCGAAAACTGCTCCGTTTTCGTGACGGATTAGTGTGGTCGATAGTCCTAACCCGGCGTTGAAATTAAGCTTATCCAGTGTAATGCGGTGGACACTGCCTGATATACCAGACCATTCCAGGTGGAAAAAAAAATTACTGCACTCCTGAAGAACTGCTATTTGAAACCAGAGGACCATCTTAAATATCACCGTGATTTTTACTGAGTGCTTTTGGCCCCCACTTGGTGTAGAGGACACAGTTAATGTAAAACAATAGAGAACAAAAGGACAAAAGAACGAGGAAAACAATAAAAACGATAGGTTTGTGAGGCGGTGTTGTATTGTGACGTGTCCTGTGTCTTCTACACCAAGAAGGAGCTGTGGTTTTCGTTTTGAGTTTTTCACAACCATCAACTACAGGAGAAATGAGAAGTTGGTCAGTCAGAAGTCAGTGATAATATTCGCATAAAATTACAGCTCACGTCGAAAGCGAGGCAATTCTAAGAGAAACTGCAAAATAAAGCTATTTTTCACAACCTGTGCGGGCTTTCGTAAGACCATCTTGCTGCCATCTTTTAAATTCGCACCCTAAAATAGTTCAACTGAGGAGAAGAAAATGACGATGTTTTTTGTCTATGTGCGAATATTACTTCTACTGTAATGTGAATACAATAGAAAAGCCGTTCCATCCGTAGAGAAGTTCCTTGTGGATTTCATATCTGCAGTGTCATAAGACTCAGTCTAACAGTTCATTAATCTCTCTTTAAAATGATGATGTTTGAAAGCCCTAGAAATAAAATGATTAAGTGGAAGCTTTAATGTCAGTTAAGGGTCCTTAAAACTGAAACGATTTTTGTTCATCTTCAACGTTAACTTCTTCCTTGTCACGAGAGAGTTATGTAACCTCTTTAAATACATTTTTAAATGTATTAAAGGAGGCAAAATATAGTATTAAAATACTTCCACTGGCTGAAGCATAAATTCCTTGTGAAAAGCGATAAAACAGTTAAACTGCATAGTCCTTGTAGCTGAGATTTTAGCTTTAATTTTAAACAATTTTTTTATTTACATTTTTTCGATGTAATTTGACGTTCAGGCCTTAGGATGACGTGTGACTTTTTGAAGGAGAGACGAGTGCTCTCATGGAATGACAATCTCTCGGAATTGAGAGCGCATATGATTCTTTCGTGATAAAAGCTAACACAAATGAAGCTCGCAATTTAAAAGTGTAACCTCGCAATATTCGCTGAAAAAAAAGGAAATAGGGATAGAGGCTCAGACACGGAATTGCTTAGACTTTCTAAATGAAGATTCAACAAGTGGCAAGTCTAGGCATTGCGTCAAAGTGTCTGGAACAAGGACCTTTCAAAAATTATATCCTTATTGAAATTGGAAGACTTTTCGTGATCATATATGTCGTCTCAGCTCTAATCAGATAATAAAATGTTTAAGCGTTGGAAAAACCTGTACAATGTTCCCAGGGACACTCATGGGCTAACAACAAAAGTTTTGAATCAATATGGTTCCTTATCTACGAACCGTATTGTTGCTACAAGTTACACAACGAAAAAGAAAGGAAAAATTGGTTACAATTTCTCTACAACGTAAATCAGAAATCTACGGTAGAAGAATTTGAAATGTTTGCTTCCTTAAAGCACCACTGCGTGTGTTAGTACTTAATCATCAAACAAGGTCATTATCAATAAAAAGTCCCTTTCTGCTAGAAATTTCTAATATCACTTAAGCGGAAATATTCCGCTGAAACCAATTCTGAAAGCCAACATTTTTAATGCGTGGTGATTTAAAAATATTCACCCCAACGGTTTTAATTTCGTTATTCGCGACTTTAAGGCGCGTTTTTACTTCAATTGTAACGAGAATCACCTTATGGGTAAACGGCAATAATTTCTGAAAATCCTGGCGAATTCGTAGGGTATAATTTTTCAATAATCAATTACCGAAACAAAACAAGAGTTTTTAGAGACACGTGAACTTCAGTGGTTCATTACATGTTCCTGAAGTGCTAGACAATATCTAAAAAATCTAAGAAAAAAGATACAAGTGATTTCGTAGGAGCAACCTGAGTACTCTTGCTTTATATCAGAAACTATTTTAGGTGTTTAATTTTTGCCAGACCACACTGGAATCTTTTAATGATGTTAAGTTTTCAACATTGCATGACAATAAAGCCTTTCAGACACACACCGAGACGTGAATACTATTACTAATTTTTAATTCACTAACAAGTTTAAAGAGTTCTTATGAATAAGGGGCTTTTTAATTGGCTTCTAAGAATTACGTTCAACCTATATTAAGCTTGTATGAGCTAAAACCACAGCAAAGACGTAAATGTTGTGAGTCAAGGAAAAAAAAATACACTCAATTTCAAAAACGTGACGTGTTTTCCACTATTGAGTCTTGCTCGCCTGACCAAAAGCGATTAAATTTACATTGCCACAACATTTGGCGAAAAGAGAGAGAGAGAGGAAAAACATGCCGTCATAGCTGCACAGGCCATTACCTCGTGAGATAATCTTATACATTTGGCAAATTTTACTGGTGCCTGAATCCAGGAGAACGCAAATGAGAGCAAAACTCGTCAATTTTGTTTCGTTTTATTCTTGGCTGAATAAAAAAAATACCGTATTACAGACATTTATAACAATCTCCAAAAGAGATTTTCTTGTAATTATTGCCAATTCCACGACTGAAACACATTGTAAACAATATTTGGGGCTAAAAACGAAATGCCAAATGTTATTTGAATGGAAAAGACAATCGCATAACTTGAATTTTTCGCACAAGCGATAGCTTCCTTATATGCGGAAGAACGGAGGAAGGAGGCGATCTTTTGAAACCTCCACCGCGAGTAGCCGCCGAAAACCACACACCATCGTAGTGTCGCTAGCGCTCTGGCATTATGAATTCTAAGATACTCGGTTCTTTTTTACTGTGCTTACTCTAAAAGATATAGGACCGCTGAAGCTATATTAGTTCTGCGCAAAAACATCAGTGACGCACATTCTTTAGGTAATTCGAAAATAGTTCGCAGTTGATGTCAAGTGGCGAGAAGGTTGGAATGGAAATTTTACGAAGGCGACTAAATTAATTTTCATTGTAGTTTAGAAAACATTTCTCTCGCGGAGTGACTTTTGTTACGATGGTATTTGTTAGATAACCGAAACTCAGTGCGTTAAAATGAGACGGATGATCAACAAAGACGGCTTCTGGACGAGTTTTGACCCGAGATAAGGCTGAAGAATTTCCATGCGGTAAGTCAGAAGCAGATATCACAGAATTCCTCTCTCGGTCTTTGCTTCGCTTTTTAGAACTTTTCGAAAATTTTGTAGTTATTTGGGGACTGAAAACATCCAGTTTACATGTCCTTCTCGAACACAGAACAAATAAGTCTGAGGTTAAGGTGTTCCTTTTCCTGACCGACCACAAACCCTTGAGGAGCGTTCCAATGCACGATTCAATAACATGCATGAATTACCACAGATCGATTCGCTTTCATACATACTCGGGCAGGATTCTAATCATATTAAACTTGAACAGACCATCATTGGGGTCTTAATTAATGTGTTTCTTTCTGTTCTTTTCAGATAAAAGGGTATGAGTTTCAACAACGTTACAACAACTGCAAGTTTCATAGCCACATTGCGAGAATCTAAACAGAGCACAGACCATTTGGAATGGGGTACGGCGCTAATATTATGAAACCTTAATAACTTTTATCCTGCGTAATTTCAGAAACCGGGTTATTTCATGCTTTGGGCACGAGATAACGATTTTATTGCTGGGGGCATTAAATTTGAATCGCTTTGGAAACCACGTATGAAGTGATAGTTAAAATGTCCAAGGTCATTTATTTATAACCTAAATTTAAAAAAAAGAGATCAAAACCACCCTAGATTACAGGAAAGCCTAATATGTTTAACAAACGACAGGAAATGATTAGCCAATGAGAACAGCTAAAGTTGGCGAAAATGCAAATGAATTATAATATGGAATTAAATGTATTATAGCTCACGTTTTCAAGTCAGCCTATCAGAGTGCTCATGTATTATACGGTGCTGTAAAAATTGTGCAACAATATGGAAGTTCCTTGTTGGGAAACTTTTACTTTAGTAATTTGTTGTGTTGAGAGAGTCAGGACTAACTGTTCAGTCGACAGTGGCCTTTCTACCCGGGCCTTGTATAAATCAGACACTCGCCTTAAACTTAGCGAGACAGGGAAAAAGGTCACTGTTTGAATTTTGTATGTTCGGTTAAGCCCTCACCTCCCACTTGTAAATTCATTGAAAACTTTTAAAATGCTAGATGACGAAATTCGTATCTGTCCTATGTAAGCCATTTCAAAACACGAACAGATAGATTGTATGAGTATAATTTTACTAAAATATTGAAGTCAGGTTGGTGGAGACTGGAAAGGAGTGAGTTGCCATGAGAACAGAATTTATCATGGCCTACAGTTGTACACACAAACTTAAGGACCGCTCAAAGGACTCTTTAGGCATTCGTTCGTTGAAGGTTGATCGAAGCGTTACAAATCCGGAACGGACGGGACTAGTAAGCTCGATTTCTGCTGCTCACTCGAGTCCGATCTGCGTTCCTCCACGAGAGAGAGTTCGGAATTGAGCCTAGAGCACTGGGTGAGAAATCTTAAATATTGTGAGGGATAAATCTTGATTCAAATAATTCTGGCCAAGATTGTAGAAATTTGCAATTCCAACTGACGGTTATTTTTTCTTGCAGTGTTTATTCTCGTGGCTGTAGTTGGTGGCGTACTCTTTGGCGTGGTTGTTCTTCTTCTCGTGTATCACGCGCGCGCAAGATGCAAACGAGAAAAAAAGGCAGAAAGAACAGTGCCTCGCGTGTCATTCAAACTACCCACACCAAAACTGGAGGCGTTCATGATTACCACGCAAACTAGATATCCACAGCAAGAACAAGAAGGACTGGAAGAATACCTGGATCCTGAGATTTATAGGTATTATAAATACAGAAGCTTCGGTACTACTGATCAGCGGCAGCAAGATACACACCGGTGACCCCCCCCCCCTGCACATATAGTGGTTTGATCGTTGATTCGTTTTTTATGTAAACATTTACCATATGTGGTCTCAAACCAATATATGTCCTGAGACACCACGTAACTACCTACATCCCCAATGAATAGTAGGATCGAAGGCTCCGGGTGGTATCACGACTGGCCTCACATGCAGAGAGACTAATTTAACTGGCGTGGAGTGGGAATATAGTATTTAGGGTTAGGCAACGCCGTAGTGTCTTAGCTTAGGTTAGCATCGAAAGGTTATCTTACGTTGTCGGAGATTAGGGTTAGGATTAGCGATCAAAAAGGCTCACCCTTTCTCAGTCTTGCATCTTCTTCTTGCCAAAATGAGACGTTTAACTCACGCATTGTCTTGTTTCCATTTAAGAGAAGAGGAGAAGGAAGCAGGGTCACCCTTCACTGGCTCTGCAAGACTCTGCTTTTCATTACGTTACGACAAATTGAATGAAGAACTAATGGTGTGCCTCATTCGAGCCACGCGCCTCAGTCCAATTGGCGAAAATGTCACCGTGACACCGTACGTAAAAATCTTTCTTCTACCGGACAAGAGGCGCAAAGTTCAGTCCCGAGTGCTGCGGAAAACTTCAAATCCTCAGTTCTTTGAAGATTTTATATTCATGGTTCCACCTGACGACTTGCCAAACAGAACACTGGAATTCACGGTGTGCGAATTCGACCGATTTTCCCGCCAACAGGTTATTGGTCACGTGACGTATCCTCTTAAAGGCGTAAATGTGTCAACGTTACCACAAGGGACGGGAGAGATCTGGGTCGATATCAAGAGCGAAGATTTCAAGGTTGGTTCTGTCATTAAATGTACCTGTACGTACACGTGACAGTGACCAGCACGAAAGCCTACACTGCTTTTGTCACTTTTATCGTGACTAGTTACTGTTATATTTCTTTACTCTTTTTAATTAATGTAAAAAAGACCTGTAAAATATTATCTGATACCGCTTTCTGTAGATAACTCCATGCCAAAAAAATCTCAGTACTTTACAGTTAAGGGTTATTGTTTTCGTTCGATCACGGTTGTTCTGAAAGGAACTGGAGGCTAGCTTAACTATGACTAACTAAGACATTTGCAAACGAGTGAAGTCCTGCTGCACATCCCTTACTCGAAAAATCACATTGCACAAACTACATGTGTTACATTTTCATTGTCATTGTCATTGCCATGAAATCCCCGTTGGATGGTCTGACACCTTTGAAAAGGATGAAAATTTAAGCTCTGTAGTGAACTGTAAAAACGCCTGTTGGGAGTCCTGGGTTCGATTTCCGAGGGATTGTTTTCTTTGTGGCTCAGTAACGAAACCGTGAGTGCTGTTACTTATTATCTGTCTAGCTCCATGAGCGGACAATATGAATCAAACCTTGCGCTGTGATCGACTACCCGAGCGCGCAAGTGGAGCTATCTTGCCCGCCCGAGATTACCCGCTGTGTCCCGCAAGAAAATAGTGTTCTTTTTCCATATAATAAATCCTTTATTGACCAAGAACGTTCGATGGATATTGGACCCGTTCTATTTTTTGCTTGTTTATTGTTTGTTGTTTATAAATATCCAAAAAGGAACTTGGCTAATATCCAGCCATCTTGACCTCACGCTTGGCCAATAACCCATATATCTTGCTCCGTTTTAAAATATCATTTGATATTTTCCCATTTGTAGAACAGCTCTTGTCGACCGCGTAACGTTTCATATTTGACTTTGTTTCCCTTAACAGACTGGCGTGGACAAGGGAGAATTGCTGTTCTCCCTTCAATTCCTTCCTACTGCATGTAGACTTACAGTAGCTGTCCTCAAGGCTAAGGATTTAAAGTTAAACGGAGACGGGACAGATTTAGGTGAGTGGCCTTGCTTGGGGCCTGGGAAGGAGACTGCATTTGTTCTGGCCTATTTTTCTCAAATGCATTAATAATTCATCAAATTTAAATAATGTGACGGTGTTTGGATATTTGATCTTAATCAACATAGGTTTTCACGGTTTTAATTTTTGCATTTCCACCTTAGTTTTAGTTTCGATTGAGAAAATATATCAAACACCCATGACAGTGTTTCACCACATTTCCAAACACCTCGACGTCGTATTTTCATTTCTCTTCTCGGTGCAAATAAATATATGAAATATCGCATATTTGAACTGTCGAGAAAGATATGAAGACATAGTTGATCATCGCAGTTATATACACAAGCAACTGTGATATTAAAGCCTGAAAAATATTCAGGCCTGAACGGGATTCGTACCCATAACCTCGGCGATACTCTCTTCTCGGTGTTTGCCGAATTGTGGACAAACAACTTTAACTCCCCCCTCCTCAAAAAAAAAAAAACTTATGTGAGCAAATGCATTCTTTCAGATCCATATGTGAAAGTGTCCATGATAATGGGAGGAAAAACCTTAAAAAAGCGAAAAACAGTTATCAACAAGAAGACTGCATTTCCGGTGTACAACGAAGCGTTTGTCTTCACCATTCTCCCCACGTGCCTTGATCGCGTCAGTTTCATGTTGTCTGTGTACACGGTACCGAGGCTCGGAGGATCAAAGAAGCTGATTGGTCGAGCCGTTGTTGGACCGTACATGTATTCTACCGGTCAAGGGCTCGCTCATTGGAACGATATGATTGCTTCGCCTCGAAGTGCTGTAGCACAATGGCACACGCTTATATGAGATGGTAATTAATAGACGATAATGAATTTCATGGTTATCACGAAATGGTGGAGATTGGAGTTTCAAATCTAGTGCTACGCTTGGCTCCAAATGAAAACTAACCCCAAACGTAAATCTAATCAGGCTAACTGGGGTGCTAAGCAAGGATCAATCTGACCGGAGTGTTCAGGTTCCCAGGCATGCTAATCAAGTATGAAGCTAAAAATACCTCGACTTAGATATTTTTAACTTGAACTCACGAAATGGACGGACCCAAGAAAACTTTCATGTTTGTAATTTCCCACATTACAAATTTGTCTGTTCACGCAGTATCAGGGTAGCGCTCTTTAAACATGAATAAGTCCATATAAACCATAAAGAATGATTTGTGGCACATTTTTGAAAAACAAAATCAAATATTGCACAATAGTGCTGCTGATATTGTTGACCTGCCTCAAACAAATGACTTCGAGTCTAGAACTAAAATCACGGTGACGAAAGCACCTGAGAATAGAGAATCAGTCGACCATTTTAACGACGCGAGGCTAGAAGAAGGATTAATCTTCTTATTTATGAGATTTTACTGCTGTAGTTTATTTATTAATAGCGGTTACTCTGTTTAACGATTTGAGTTTTTCATGCGTCTGTCCTGTTATAGGTCATAAATTTCGTCATTGTCAAAGTAGTCTTCTGATCCACTCGGCTATCGCTTGGTGCAGACTACTTTGACAATGTTATGACGAAATCCATTGTCAGTAACGAATACGATAACAAATTGTCTCTTTGTGGCATCATGTAAATTGTACATATATGTGTCTGTCCGCTTATTCCCAACGAAAATTAGCCAATGAGCGTGCGCGAATTTCTGCAGTTACCGTAATAATGATATCGAGTGTACTTTATTTCACAAAATAGCAACGATTTAGAGTGTTTTTAACATTTGTATATCCAAGTTACTGATTTTGATAGGTATGTGACAAATGTGACTCTATACAGCGTTTAGGAAACTGAATACCGCATTTAGATAACACTGACTTGAGTTGATGTTTCCCCAACAGTTTCGCGGCCTACAGCAAGCCAGTGTATTGCACAATGTTAACTTTAGATGTATATTACAACTCGTAGGGTGGCTCAAAAGTTTTTCCAGCGCTTTTTAAGACGTGATTGTGATGGGTCGTTATAACCACTCTTTATCAGTTGATGCAAAAATCATGGTATCAAAAAACTGCGCAATAATTGGTGAACATGTTGCTGTCAATTTTATGACACAATTGGCCACCATAGCAGCAATATGACCTGGTAAAAACACTCTTAATTTTAGCTAAGTTGAGCGCTTGTAACTCAAAAACTAGCTAGGTGACTCCAAGTCTCTTATTATCGAAAGTATAATAAGCATGATAAGATGCAACATTTTAAAAAAATTCTGTAGTTTGTGTTCAGAGCCACCTTAAAATTTAAGGTGGTACTAAACCTATTCAAGGAATATTTTTTAAAGTTGTAAAACCTTGCATCTTATCATGCTTATTATTTGATAATAGAAAATGGGGGCCAACGAGCTCGTTTTTGAGTAAAAAGCGCTTAAGTTTAAATTAAGGGTGTTTTAGCAAGTCATATTGTTGCTATGGTAACCTGTTATATACAAAGAATGACTGTAACTTGTTTAGCAATGATTGGGCATTTGTATGATACAAATATTGTAGCATTACTTGATAAACAGTGGTAAAACAGTGGTCGTATTCATCCTTCAAAGTATAGCTGTTCGAAAAGTGCTGGAAACCTTTCATTTGTTATAATAATGTTCCGCCTTGTTGAAAAATACACTCGATGAGGAAGTTACAATGGTACGATAAAAGAACAAGATTACAGGAGTCATCTTCAGTTTTATGTCCTGTTCACACTACTCCAGACAAATTTGAAAACAGTGTTTTCACCCTGAAATCGCATCAAATGTATCAAGTTTCGTCCATTACTCTCCGGGCAAATTTGAAAACGCGACAGTCACCACTCATTTTGGATTTGTGTCTCAGGAAAACTCGTGCAGGAAAATCAAACCGTTATCGTAACGCGACTGTTTTGGAAAAGCTGCATTTTCACCATATTTTCCTTCTACACTAAAACGCAAAGCGGGCGTTTTCAAACTTTCTCTCGTTTGAAGAGCATTTTCGAAAAGCTCAGTTTTCTAGACGGATTAGTGTGCACGTTAGGCCTAACCGGTAGGAATAAGCAGGCTGCTTTTTTTTAAAATAATTTCTCCTGCGTATCCTGGACTATAGTCTCATTTTGTCATAACAGTCATATTTTACTTGTTTTGTGATAAATTGACAAGCTGTTCTTTTCCTGCTACAGCCCTGTGATACGAAATATTTGGGTGAGATAACTGATCATGAAATGAACGGGATACACGATATTTTGGGGCGAAATTAATGGGATATTAACTGATCAGATAAATAGAGATTACTCCATGGAAAATGCGCGCGTACGATTTTTATTCACGAGTTGAGTTTTCTGATACAACTCAATGAGTGAATATGAAATATGAAATGAACGGGATACACGATATTTTGGGGGGAAATTAATGGGATATTAACTGATCAGATAAATAGAGATTACTCCGTGGAAAATGCGCGCGTACGATTTTTATTGACGAGTTGAGTTTTCTGATACAACTCAACGCGTGAATAAAAAGCGTTCAAAGCATTTTCCATGGTGCAATTTGTTTATTTTATAGATACTGAGATTGTTGAAAAGCTAATTTTTGTCAATCTTACGTGCGTGAACCCATTCAACTGCGATGTATGCGTGTAAAACTAGAATAACTAAAACATCAGTTGCTCTTTTAAAATCAAAGATTTGATGAAGTAACACAAGAAATAAAACGTCAGTTAATACTTTCCCAACTTTTATAAACATTTTTCAGTTGACAAAAAACCTGACTGAGGCTTATAAGACAATCGAAATCGCGATGCGATGTTGTTCACTAGTGAGTTTTTGTCGTTCGCGTTTGTGATTGGACGAACGACGTTTTTCACTAGTGAGTTTTCATCGTTCGCGTTTCCTATTGGCTAATCCATTTTACGTATCACTTTTACGTTATCTTTTTTTCGTGAGGGAATCTCAGTATCTATGATATAAGAAGATATATCGATCCACTGACGCACAAATTAACTTGAACAATTCCTCAAAAGCACACTGAAAATCTAATGTTCCTTATACGGCTGCATGGGAGCCGCTATATTATTTATAACGAAACAGTCGAAAACAGAGAACAGTTGAAAATATTGGTTAGTTTTTTTCTTATGTACATCACACTGATATTTTAGATCGATTTCATGTTGCGAGAAAATGAACAACTGTATTTTGAAAATAAAGATCTCTTATAGTAAAGAAGTAAAGAACCTGCGTCACGGTTCGCGTTTCTTGAAAAGTTTGGCTTAAATTTTTGAAGTTTGTTGTTTGTAATCCGTGTTAATCTTCTCCATCCGTGTTCCTTTATGGTTTATCATTACCTCTTTGGTGTTTTTCTATCTTAGTAAATCATTATTCAGTGTATCATTTTCAGGTTCCCTTCACTGAAAAGGTAACATGGCTAAGATACTAAAAAACCCATGATTGAAGTCCATTAATAATAAGTTTCATCAGAACTGATTTACTTTACTTTACTTTCAGTGAGAATGTTTCGATTCTAAATAGAATATATTAAAATTACATTATTTTTGACACAAGTATTTTAAAAGGGAATGTATTTTTGAATAAATATATATTTATTTGCACAAACCTTGATTAGTATTTTTTCATGCCTTTTGAGAGATTGGGGAAGGTTTGTAGACTAGACAAAAATGTTCCTTTCTTGGAACATGTGGAATCTGTGTTAAGATGGAAATAAATTGCAATTGAATGTGAAGGAACTCTGACATATAAAATTTGATTCACATTATGTTAAATTGCCATATCTTGCAGACAATGTCAAGGCTGTGGAGGGCCTTGTGAAGTGTATAGTAATGTTTCTTGTTTATTGTTCGTGTTGTGTAAATTCATGAAAAAAGTTACAGTGAGATGCATGGAAAAGCAGAAGCAGATGACTTCCTTGACAAATCTCATTTCCCATGAAACACTTTATTATATAAAAAAACAATGAAATACCTGCTGAGCTTTTCAATGAAAACATAATGTTTTTATATGCGAGCATAAATTGTTAAAGAACACTGTTGCTATGGTTACATAATAAATAGCACCTTTTACATTGAAAGTGAAATGGGTTGGGATTTCATTGGTGCTTATAAATTATAACATTACATGGCCAAATGGAGATACGAAATTTATTATCTATTATTGTATGAGCTGAACAAAATTGGGGTTTTTGCATCCAGGCTGCGTGATAAATGAGATGAGAGCAAAAAAGGCCAAAGGTTGAAGGAGAGGGTGCAGCCTGCTTCTTCAATCTTTTTTGCTCTCACCTTACTTTTTGTGCTGCCTTAATTCCTCTTGCCCCATTTTTCCCCAACACATAAATGTGGATGTGTAGTACATTTGACTTAGGGGAATTGGGAAAGATTATACACAGAGTGCAAGAAGATATAAAAGTCAGAGCACAATTGCAAAGTTGTTATGGTTTCCACCTTTCCTTAATATCTTCTTAGGGAATGATTTGACTCGTACCTGACGAGTTCTTCTAAACATGAAAAAACTCAATTTCTTGCTGCTATGGCAACTACAGACATAAAACCCAAGACTTTCCAGCATCGATACAAAAAGCTCTTCATTTAAGTAGCGTGAATTGTCTAAACACGGACGAGGGAAAACTATAAACAGGTATCCTTTATCCACTACGAGTTTTGGACATTTCCGGAGCATATCGCCTCGTTTACGAATGTCCCCCTCAAAGTTGACAACCAAGCTCAAAACCACAACATCGTATTTCTTGTCATCAAGTTTTAAAAAGTCTGCCTTTATAACTTCGTTGCTTTGAGGATTTAAGTCGATAGGTGTACATTGTATCCATTTCGCATGTTTCTTGTAATTGTTGTCAAGAGCTCCAACGTCAAGTAATCTCAGTTTTTCATCTTCTGTCCTGTTGGCACAGACGTTGTGAGCTCTCAATTGTTTTAGAATCCACTTTGCCGAGTTGAAACTTCCATGGCGAGCTTCTCCAAGTTTTGATGCCTTTTGATAAGCATTTATACCCCCAATTTTTTCCTTTTTCGCCTCGAGTGCCGCAATTTGGGCCGCCTTGTCTTCTCTGTGAATCGATGGATTCTTTCTTACCGAGTCAATTGTCTTATTCAATGTGTGGTATTCAGTTATAATTCTCCGATCTTTTCTTGAGCTGATTTCCACGATAGGCTTTTTTGATTTCTTCCTCTTCTTTTTAGCTTTCGCATTTTTCTCTCGTCCCTTAGTTTCGCAGTGTTTTGTTAAAATGTCTCCATGAGAAGAAGCAGAGCAGTCCGACATCTTTGAGAAAGAAGGCCAGGCTACAAAGCTTGTTCTCGGCCTCGATTCCGTCCTCTTCAATGTCTGCCTGAGCAAAATGGTGAGTTCGTCGAGAAGAGAGAAAAACAATCCAAGCTATACGGTTGCATCCGATCATATATTTTAGTTATTCCTGAACCTGTCAAATACAACATAATCGAAGACACGATTAAAGTATTTTTTTTAGCTTTTTACTCGCCAGATATTGTTCCACGAGTTCTTTAATAACATAGCGATAGCTCTTGTACAGTGTATGCTGATATGATTCATTAAGCCACAAACTGTCATTTGTGATTTTTCTTTTACTAGTACAGTTAGATTTATCTCTTTCAGTGCGAATACTTACAATGTCTGTTATGAAGGAGGCAGGATTTCATGAGTAAATTTATCTGATGATGGCATGTGGATTATTTCACAGAGCGACGGTACAGCCACTATTAGAACACGAAAGTTCCTTACAAACCGCCTGCTTCAACGGAAGCAAATGGTAATATATACACTTATTATAGTTCCTTGCTATTATTTAGACAGACTGTCTAATGCTGTTTAGACAGAAAGTTCAAGTCGCTATTAAAAACATAAAGTTTTGAAAAGTGATCTCCAAACTATGAGAGCTTTGGCCGTCTTAGGCCCCTTCTGAGAGTATTTACTGAGATTTACAGGTCTAGCCTGGAGTTCTGTTCACACCTCTTGATGCTGTGGAACAAGGGAGAACATACCAAACATTGACAATTACTTTCAACCTAGCTGTAATTTGATGATGTTCTTTTTATTCCTGGCACCCTCTTTACGTGTCATTTGAGAGTATTCCTCAAGAGCTTCTAATAGTGTTTTGTTCATGCCAAGTCGCGTTGACATTCTTCTCTTCCTAGGTGGTGGATGTTCTTCATCCTGGAAGACCAAATGTTTCCAAGGCCGAAATCCGTGAGAAGCTGGCCAAAGTGTATAAAACTACAGCAGATGTAATTTTCTGCTTTGGATTTAAAACAGCTTTTGGTGGCGGTAGAAGTACGGGCTTTGCTCTAATATACGACTCTCTGGATTTTGCAAAAAAATTTGAACCAAAGTACCGTTTGACCAGAGTAAGTGTGCTTTGCCTTAACTGAGTTTTCTTTGGAGGGGAAGAGCTGGTGCAGTGGTTAGAGTGCTTGTCTCCCACTAATATATGGCTCAGGTTGGATTCCAGCGTGGTACCATAAGTCAGGGTCCGAACTTTTCAGGCAGGTGCCAACTGGCAACTGAACTTTTGCTTTTAGTTGCTAGGTGGAAATGTGTGGTTCCCAATAAGTGTCAATGAAATTTTTTTTTCTTAGCTAAACACAAAAACGGAAAGTTTTAAACACATTTCTGTGTGTTGCATTTCTTCGGTCACATTGGGGACCAGCTGGTCACAATTTCAGATTCTGAATGTGGGTTGAGTTTCACCTTGTTCTGAGTAGAGATAGAGGACCAAAACCAGCTTAGGGCTGACATGGCCTTCTCTAAATATTGTAGTGGGTTTATTTGTTTATTTTGTACTTGTAATAATAAGTAAGTAAGCCTATAAGTAAGCCTATTTTGGAGACCTGGAGGGGAATGTTTCGTTAGATAATGTTTGTATTGGAGGCTACTTAAAAATATCTACATCTATTAAAATCAAATAGAAAAATGTTTGTTCTAGGTGACTGCTGAAAAAATTAATGTCAGGTTCTCTTGGGCTATTTTGTACCATGTTTTCTCCTCCAGTGGTTAGAAAACCAAATCAACTGGTCTATTGCTATTCTGGGGCAGATCCAGTATTTTGTGGAAGGGTGGTTTTGGAGAATTGTCAAACAAAAGGGGACCCTTCAAGGAGTGCCCAGGGACATCCCCCCATCCCCATCCAGGAGATTTTGAAATTTAGTTTAAAGGAAACATGATTTCTTTTCAAGTTAGTGTTTTTTTCTCTTAAAAGATAACATATGACATATGTTTATTAAAAGATTTTTATTTCAGTTTAGGGTATTCGACCAAACCACCCCTGATTCTGCTCCAGTTATGAAGTGATATTGTCATTATGTCTTTTATGTGTGGAAATGATTGAAGAAAAGTTGAATATTGCCTTTGACTAACCTGTTTTGTTTTTGTATTACTTTCCCAGCATGGTCTTTATGAAAAGCCCAAGTCTTCACGAAAACAAAGAAAGGAAAAGAAGAACCGAATGAAGAAGGTCCGTGGAACTAAAAAGGCTAAAGTTGGGGCAGCAGGCAAAAAGGTTTGATTGATTTATTGCTTGAATTTGAACTTCTTTTCCTTCAGTGTTGAATGTATTGATTGTAGGCACACGGTTGTGAAACTACTATTTATATTTTGTGGTTCAGTGTAACCCTTGGCACAATTTGGTATCTTTTTTGTTTCATATACATTGTAATATAACAATGGAAAAGACAAAATTGTACCTTGGGGAAAATTGAACCACAACATATATCTACAGAAAAAGGGTATTTTGGTTTGTGGAAATTCAAAACTATTCTGTTCAGCATGAATTTGGGTTAAAATTGTGGTTGTCACGAGGAAGGAAACTTTCAATGTGGACTTAACCTTCTTTTTTGTTATATTATCCCCATGTAATAACTTTACGGCATGGATCACTCCTAATGATGTGTGGGCTAACTTAATTCATTCTGTGTTGTTTTTTTCAGTGATGGCTGCTTATCATTCCAGTGCTCAGTCTTTGTATCAATAAAATATGAAGTGATTGAATTGATTTGTCTGTTGTTGAGTGATAAAATATTTGCTCACTTCACAGTAGCTGTTATTAAATTTTGGTATATATTTAACTTGCAGTCTAATTGGCTGTTTAGGGTAAGGTGTTAATAAGAGCACTAGAATGTGGCTACCCCTTGTTTGATGACCTTATGCAAACAAAAAGGAATCAAGGAAATAAAAAAAAATCAAAGCTATTTACGTTATGGATGCAAGTCTTCTGGTTCAAACAATCCCTTGTAATTGCATCAGGCTATGCAGCCTGTTAATCACAAATTCTAATGAATGACCAGTGCTTCCATTTGACATGGTTTATTTTAGTGTGCTGCCAAAAATGGGGAATGACAGGTGTAATTAGTTTTTTTCTGTTTTATTTTAGAAGTAAACAATACCTTTTGAACTAAAGAAACAATACCTTTATAAGAAGAGTTTAGAAAGAAAATTGACTTTTTTTAGGTCAACTTATAATTTCTAATTTTGTGCCTGCAGTTGTGAAAGCATATTGTATGAATTCAAGCTGTGTACTCAAATTTATAAAATGCCGTGTCTAGCATTTTTGATAATAGAAAAGAAAATGGCAAAAGAAAAAGAAAAGATAATAGAAAAGAGAATGGGACTATATTGTTTTAGTATCACCCAAGTAGTGGACTAATGCAAATCCTGCATTTTGATTGGCTACACTACTAGAGGACTATTAGCAATAGTCATCGAGTAGTGAAATTCTTTCGTTTTAATCCCCAAAAAGCCTTTCTTCAACTTGCATTTTCTAACTTTATTATTGCTTTTGTCTGTCCGACTAGTTGGGAGATACTAAAACAATTAGACCCTTCGCCCTCAAGGACCACGGGTCAATAGCTGACCCGTAGCCCTTGCGGGCTGCGGGTCTAATTGTTAAATATCTATGGTAACATGGTTAATCTTCAGTCTGGTAAAAGAGATTCCATAAGGTGTTGTACTTCTTCTGCTCAAATTCAGTCTTTCTTTTTCAAAGGCACTTTTTTGTTTTTATTGCATTCGGAGCATTTAGCCATGTCCTCCCCCTCCTTTGGCATTAGAGTAAAATCTATAAGTCACTCTAAGGGAGCAAAGGGTTAACGGAGAGAGCTTTTTAAAGATGAGCCTGAAAATTTTAAGCAGTAACAAAGCATTCTCCATGAAATACATTTATTTTTCATAAAACAATGCAAGATGAGGGTTTAAGTTTAATCAGAACTCAAAACTTCTTACAATCTCATTTCTATTCAATCTTAGTAGTCAATTTAAAGTGATTAAATTTATTCAATGTTTTGCCGTTAAAGTACACAATGGCGAAGCAAACTTTACATAATTAGTAATTATCACTGGTGCATTCTAAAGATGACTGACATGGCTGTGACCAAGATTTGTCCTAAAGAATTGCAATATTTTCTGCCAGGAATCTTCTTGAGCCCGTGAATGGTCCTTAGGATTTCCACCCCAAGCAAAAATTGTCTTAAAAGTCTTATGATAAGAGACATAACAGTGAGGTGCAAAGGGGGGCTCAATAAGGTGTCCTGTGCCAGGATAACTTAAAACGGAGCACAATGCACTTTTGCCATTCAAAGTCATGCGTTTGAGAATTTCATGTGCCATTTCAGAAGCTAAAACACCTTCATCGTCCTCTCCACAAATTAACATTATGGGACAGTCAATTTTCTCCACTGGGATTATAGCAGAGGGGTCAAGTTTGTCAAGTCCTTGCACAGGTAAACAGCCACAAAAGCTAAATGCACCATCTGCAGTCATCTTTGCTCCAGTGGTATCAAAGTAAACACCTGTGAGCTGTCCACTGAGTTTAAATGGTGAAGCTGAGATGACAAGTGAAGTAGAGATTGGTACAATGGCTTTAACAATATCACTTCTGTGAACAGCCATCATCAATGCTATTTCTGCACCTTTTGAGACACCCATAACACCAATTCCATGTGACATAACTGCAGGATGTTTCACAAACCAGTTGGCTGCTTCCTCAAAATATTCAAATTCACAGTAAGGCAGGTACTTTGGCAGGTCATCATATGCAAAATATGCAAGGGACAGTGTTGCCAACCCATGAGATGCAAGGAGAGAAGCTTTGAATTCAATTAAACCTCCTGCTGTTCCAAACAGATCAATGACACCTAACAGAAAGAGACAATGAGAAGTGGTTAGTGCACAATCATCTGAATTGCAAAAGTTCTGCAATTGAGGGACAAAAAGGATTGGGATTTGCATAATTTGTGCCAAGAGATCAGTGATCTGTATTTGGGAAGTGCATTGTCACTTTTTGGCCATAAATTCCTCAGAGTAGTCACAATTTTTTCTTGAGTTTTCAGAGATCAGGTTCCAGTAGACTAACTCAATGGCTAACCCCTCCATTCTCTCCTGTAGTAAAGTAATGTCCTAAGAGGGATGCTCCCATGTGAAATAGTTGGGAATGATCATAGTAAAACTTGAATTGACTTCTACAGGGGCAGATCTAGGATTTTTCTTAGGAGGGGATGCGCCACTATGGAATGCCATAACTGAGTTTTTTTTTTGCAGAAAAGCAGTTATATTAGAATACCTAATGTCATCTAAGGGGGGGGGGGAGTACACTCTTCCTGACCCTCCCCCTAGACCTGCCCTCCCCCCTATCCTGGGAGTCCAATATAGGATTGGTTTAAGCAAAATTTTGATCCAATACCTGCATGGCTTGACTATTAAGTTAAACACAGTAGGGCAGTGCTTTTTATTCCTTCATATGCAACCAGAAATCATACTCTGCATCAATACATTTTCACATGAGAGTGTCTTCCAGGTATTCAGTTGTGGTTTGACAAACTATATACTCCCTGATACAAATAAATATTGTACTTGGCCCCCAAATATTTGATCACATCTCACAAGGTATCAAATACCTAAATTGGCTGCCAGACAGAGTTTGCTTGAATTATGCCATAATGATGTTAAAATGTGTCCCTGACTACTTAATTGAGAAATGTACTCTGTGTTCAAATATTCACACCAGAAATACTAGAAAACCTGATCAACTGAATGTTCCAAGGTGCCCCTGCACCACTGGATAGTGGTCCTTCACCTACTGTGGTGCTAGGCTCTGGAATAATCTAACTGAGAAGTTTTTAGGAAAAGAATTGTTAACCTATTTTTTATGGTTAATCTATGAATTTGTAAATACCTAGTAAGTCCAATCCATTGTATTTTATTATGTTTCAATGCATATTTATTACCTTAAGTATTTGGCTATTGAATTAGTTATTTAAGTTGATAGTTATGTAGTCTCGTGACCGGAAAACCCTTTCACGGAGTTACAATAAAGTATGTATGATATATGTATGTATGATATATGTATGTATGAATGGGGTATGGATGTGTTCTTTTATTTCTATGATATCCATCAATGCTATAAATATAACAACAAGGATACTCTAGCACTGACCTGGAAATGGCCCATTTCCGGGAGGCAAGAACAAAGTTCCACGTACCCTCCCCTCCCTCACAGGAATTCTCTGCACTCCATCAGCCATATAGGTCTTCTCTAGGCATGAACTCACAATGGGCTGTAGATGAGTCCTTTTTAAGCTGTTCACGAATCCCTCCTCTGGTGACAGATGTCCATTAAAACAATTCAGTTGAATGGCATAAGGCTTAGTGACATCTTTCTTTGCCAGTCGAAGTCCTTTTTTCTGGCCTGGGGCTTGTATCATGCTCCAAAGGAATCCCATCTGTTCACAGCCAGTGAAAGATCCACCATGTGAAACATCACATGAATTATCAACCTTTCCTTTGAAATGGGTTTAAAGTATAACAAAAATGTTTTGAATGAAACATATTCAGAATACTCATGTCTAGGCCACATCAGAGGGGTGGTGTAGTCACTATAAAATAATTATACGCACGTATGGACGTGCCACCTCCAGAAAACCGGGAAAAAAATTAATATTCATATTCATTCCCCTGGTTTGGAAAATCTCTACCCTCTTTAAACCTATCATCAATAATTGATACCAAAGTTTGACATACAAACAACAAAGTTACATAATACTCCATGATTTGCCATGTTTTGATTTATGACACTGTTTCCTGGAAAACATAGAAAATGTCATTCCGAACCCCTAACAATAATTCTTGGTTTTCATGTGACGTCATCATTTTCCAAAAAAAAGATTATCAATCCTTGTGAAGTTCGAGTTTTATCATATGCAAGACCCTCTAAAAACTTGACGTTTTGCAACGTTTGAGCCCGACAGGGTTCCTCATTATGTAACAGAGTACGTTTGTGGGTTGCGTGACATGAAAACGCTCCCGAGCAGGGCAAAAGATGAGTTATTGCTCAAGTTTTGGCTAACTAAACAGTTGTTGCTCTACACGAAATATTGATTTCGATATTTCGTAGCTCTAGAGTAATACTAATTCTTTTCGATGGCAGTACTGAATGACAGATGTTTTAGTTACTTTGGTGCCCATGTCACCAACATGGCGTCTCCATACAAAGCTCTATAAATTTGGGTGGAACACTTTTCCAAATAACGCGCGAAAGAATTACCGCACAGATCTAAATCTTGGCGAGGTTGTTTATATATCAATCATCTTTCATATCCCAGTTTCTTGACTTGATTTATTGAATGGTTACGTTTTTTTATTTTTGATGGCGTGACACTGCAAACCCTAGGGTGGATTCTCCCAAACCTCGCTGGCAAGGAAGGAAAACGTTTGGTGTTTTTTCAGAGTGAAAACACAGATTTTAAATTTCTTTGGCGTGATTTGGACGGGGCCTCAGATTGCTATTGCTGTTATTATGAGAACTCAATGGACTAGAATATTTTAAAGCTTGTTCATTCAAATTCAAATCGCCGGTAGTAATAGTATAACTGGCTGTTACGTAACAAATCACTTACCTTCCTTATTAGCGACATAATGCGCGTGAGATTCGAAGATTTCATTCGCATCACCTACCACTGAGGCGTGTAAAGTAATGGCTTGTCCGGCCTCAAGTCCTGATATGCATATCTTCACCTTGCGGTCCATAAGCGAAGACCGAGGGTTGACTGTGATGTTCGGGGAATGATTGAAGGTGCTTTTCATGTCTGATATCCAATTTGAAATGATCTTGTTGCAAGGATTTGATCTCTTCAAATAAAATGGGAATCGAATGAGCGATGAAGTGAATTTTGTCAACGAATAAGAGTACATACAATAGCTGCATGCACGCATCGTTATCTTCTAGATCCTTCTACTGCACACTTGGATCCAGATCTTCCCCGATTTGCTCGTCCCCTTCACCGGCGACGGAGTCGTAGCCGGAGTCGTAATCAGAAGCGCAGAAGGATACGTTCTTGTGAAAATCAAACCAACGGGGTCGGATGCTGAACACCAATTCGCCTTATGGCTCTGTCGCTTACGATCAAACAAGTTTGTCAGAAGCAGAAGAATAAACCAATGAAAATTCTCGATTCTGAGCCTTATTTGTTGGTTCTTCCGCTTCTGCATCCAACTCCGATAATCTTGTTTCATTAGCTTAATCGGGGTGTCTGGAAAACCCGAATAGCGAATAGCGAATTTTCGCGAATAGTTAACAATTAGACCCGCAGCCCGCAAGGGCTACGGGTCAATAGCCCATGAGGCGAAGCCGAATGGGCTATTGACCCGTGGCCCTTGAGGGCGAAGGGTCTAATTGTTTTAGTATCACCCAACTAGTCGGACGGACAAAAGCAATAATAAAATTAGAAAATGTAAGTTGAAGAAAGGTTTTTTGGGGAATAAAACGAAAGAATTTCGCTACTCAATGACTATTGAGCAGCGTAGCCAATCAAAATGCAGGATTTGTATTAGTCCACTAGTTGGGTGATACTAATGCTGAAGCGAATAGTGTCGAATAGTGGCCTTAACACTTTACGGAATAGGAAAACACAGCTCAAATAAAATATGCAGGAGAAATCCAGCGATCAAAATACTGCACACGACTCGGAACACTAACTAAAATAAATCGAGGATAGCTAGCTTATTATAATAATTAATTGAAATAATTTTTCCGTCCAAAATTATAATAACAGCTACAAATTATACTGTAACAACTGCATAGATGATGAAATTCAAACGACTACTTGCCTTGGAAACAATATACATGTATCTGCAAAATACAATTCCTCCAGCTTGTTCGATCCATCAGCGTCCGCGGATAAACACGATTGCTCTACTTGATCAATTTCAACAAATCCAGATCAGTGCTGAACAAAAGCAGTGACTACTGACGACTATTCGCCTCTATTCGTACTATTCGCTATTCGCCACTATTCTCTGTTCGCTATTCGCGACTATTCCCTATTCGCTATTCGGTAAATAGACATTAGGATTTTTAACTGCATTATTGTTAAGCGCCATAGGGCAGTTAGTGTATATGGCGCTATATAAATGCAACATTATCATTATCATTATCATTATCAAATGAAAACGTTCTTATTCTTACGACTCCTATTCCGTTGAGCTTATGACTCCGCTTACGACTCCGATTTTCGATTTTCACTAGGTCAGAAGCGCTCTTACGACTCCGACTACGATTCCGACTACGACTCCGTCGTTAGTGAAAACCAGACTTAATAGGACTTCACTGAAAATTTTCCTTAACTGGCAAAACAAATCAGGTGGCTTCAGAGCCATCTCATTATTCCTTGAGCCGAAAGAGCTCAAGCCCTACCCGCTAAGAGAGAAATACAATACTGCTAGTCTATGTAGGATCTGTGAAAGATCTGATCAGTCAACAATAAACATAGAAGGCTGACCATGACTGCGTAGAAAACTTTTAGTGAGAACGACATGATAGAGACCAAACCGAAAGCCAAGAATTTCGACCTGCTTGAGTATTGTCAGCACGGTGTAGCAGCAAAAAACAGCGCAACCAGGGAGAGTTTTTTTGTGCAGGGCAGTTTTTGTTCGCCCGCAATCTCCTTGTCGCGAAAACGACATGACGTTATGGAGTTTGCTTGTTGTTCACATGCACAAAAACGCGTTGTATGACGTTGACTAAAACTTCTCGAAAAGGGAGGCTCAAGGGGGGAATGGGAATGTTTGGAACCCATGGCCTATGTCGGCAGTCCCGTTCCCAGGGACTGGGAACGAGGTTGTTATCTCTACTCCAGATATCCCACGGTCAAGCGGCTTCAAAATGATGGTGAAAAATGATCTATTCGTACCATTATTATTCATTCATTACAACAATACAAGGAGATGCTACAACATCCGCGCAATTGCTGCTCTTAGAAATTAACAGCAGCAAATTTCAAAATTACAGTTACAAGTACACAACCATTGTTCTCACACTTACATGCGCGAAAAATTAGAGGGGACAATTATCAGTTTATTTTCTATAATAGGTAACTAAGTCATTATTCTTGCTGGAAATGTATTTTTCTACTTGATATGTAATTTTTAATTTGAAACTCTCAATAAATGTGCATACTCCCAAATATGCACCTTACCGATAACCTATCAGCAGTGATATCTATCATACCATCTCTTAGGCTCAAAACTTTAACCGAGCTGTTTTGTTAGTGTTAGCATTTTTAAAAACGTTTACAAAATAGATTTTATTAGGATTAGTTGCTTCAAAAAGTACATTTATCGCAAACCAAAAAACTCTTCAAAAGTGCACTTAACAGTATTATTTTGCTCAATACTAGCTAGTGCAAATTATTTTTTTCTCTTTTCTGTACATTAACTCCTCCTTTCTCTTTCTCTTCTTTTTTTCCTTTTCTTTTTCTCTTCATTTTATCTTTAAATAAATTCACTTCATCAAAGTTTCATCAATAAGTTTTACTATATCTTGCCTTTCATAAAATAAGAAATTAAAAAAATAAACGATTGTAAATTTGATGTATTTTTTCTGTATGAGTTTGCTCATGGGCCGTTTTGGAACTTTTCAAAATCATTTCTTCTTTGTCTATCATTGTTCGTGAAGACAACTCTAATTATTCTCATGCTGGAAGTAGGCCAGCTTATGGCGTCAAAAAAATCTTGTTGTAAAATCTACAAATGACTGGTCAGGTTTCCCGCGGCTAGTTTAGTCGAGAGAAACTTCAAAATAGATTGCCAAGAGTCTTCTTGAGCTAATGCTTGCTCCCTAGGTTGTCCGCCCCATGCTACAGTCATCCTGTACGTCTTGTGGTACGAGGTGTGGCACGGGGGCATATATGGGGGCTCGATCAAATGCCCCGTCCCGGGATAGCCCCGCACCGTACAGCAAGACTCCTTTCCATATTTACGCAGCCTGGAACGGATTTTTCCAACCATTTCCTCTGACATCCAGCTTTGGTCATCAGCCCCGTATATCAGTAGGATGTCCCCCTGAATGTGTTCCACTTTGATGGCAGCGTTATTACCCGGTAGGCCCCTCGGGTCTAGTGGATATGACTCTTGAAGGATCAACACTCCATTATTGGAGAGTTTGACAAGATCCGGTTCAAATTTGAGAAAGTCCATTGGCTTACCTTTGTACTTCAGTGGAAATCCTACAATAGCATGCGCAGGAGAGATAGCCACCACTGCGGCGATCTCTTTTCTATGTGCCGCGACTGTAAGAGCCATTTCGGAGCCTTTGGAAACACCAATCAATCCTAGGCCACCTGGCATGACGTCAGGGTGCGCAAGCATCCAATCACAGGCCTCGAAAAAGTATTCCAACTCTACTTCTGTTGGCACCTTGGGAAGGTCTTCGAACGCGAAGTACGCTAGAGCCAAGGCTGCAAAGCCACGTGACGCCAGAAGAGAAGCTTTGAACTCGATTAAACCTCCTGCAGTGCCGAACAAATCAATAATACCTGGAAGGAATACGTACACAAAGACTACACGTAAACAAGGTAGATATGAAGAAAGGGACGGTTATCATCTATTCTTGGTTGTTATGTGACGTCATCATTTTCCAAATTAAAAATAATCAATCCTTCTGTAGTTTTAGCTTCATCAGATTTAACACCCTCTAGTAACTTGACGTTTTGCGACGTGTAAGCCCGACAGGGTTCCTCATCTGGGAGCTGGTTACATTGTAGCCTGCGTAGCAGTCTTTTCCGTTTCCTTTCAGGCAAGCGGGAGTCGCGCGAGGGCTCGGGGACAGAGGTGACAAAAGAATTAGTTCCTCTTTTTGCTCTCGCCCCATGCGTTCGCGCGACTTCCCCTTGGCTCTCGCTTTCTCCCGCTAAGAGGAAACAGAAAAGACTGCTACGCAGGCTAGTTACATTGCGAGTTCGTAATATACCCGTGGAGGATGAGTTATGCAAATGAATATATGAAAGATCATATATTTGAACTGCGGAGAAAGATACAGCCACATTTGGAGCTGGTAGCTCCCAGCTGGCTTGATAGCTCAGTTGGTAGAGCACTGCACCGGTAAATGTAATGTAAATCATGCTTATAGTGGTCATGCACTTAGCTCTACAAGCACTAAGCTCAGCTAGTTCACAGACATGCCACTGAAACAAAGGAAACAAATGTTACAAATAGAACATAAATTTTGTTAAGAATCCCAACTGGTGGGAGGCTGACCAGCTGGCTATTTACAAAGCGTGGAGGAGTTGAATTCGGGATCACCGAAGACAAATCCATCCAGTGGCAGGGAGCAGGACTTGAACCCGGGAGCTCCGGATTACAAGTCCAGCGCCCTAACTACTAGGCCACGCTTGCCTCGCTTGCCACGCTTGCCTCCTCGGTATCGCAGAGGTCATGGGTTCCAATCCCGTTCTGGCCTGAATTTTTTTCAGGCTTTAATTTCAAAACTGCTCAAGTTGTGTGTATAACCGCGATGATCAATCATGTCTTCATAGACTCGCATAAGATTATATAAACTGTTCAGAGCAGCTAAGCCTTAAAGAGGCTCAAGCCATACACTGTACGCCTTATATATAAGGAGCTTCCTCGATAGTCGAAAAATCTCCTTCATAATTATTTCCAGTTTAATGTCTCACTACAATTCGTTATTTTAAATGCCACTGGTTTTATGTTCTGCGTGGACAGACAACCGAAACAATGGACCCTAGCTCTGAAACAATGGAGCTGCGTGGCAATAAGAACGAATAGAAAAAGAGGTTACTAAGAGGTGCGTGGCATCTGTTTCGGTTGCGTTTTTCCTTTCAAACGCAGTATAACTGATAAAGCGCCGAAATGGTACAGCACCAACCAACAATATTTGCAGAACTTTCGTCTTTAATTATATTGGTTAAAAAGGAAACACAGGAAGTCACAGCAAACTTCACAAATTAGGTAACGTTCTTCTAGAGCTTTTTTACGCGGACTTTTACGTTGACCGACCTAGGAATTCTTGAGCTCTTGCTATTTTACAGCGACGCAACATGCGTACTTGATTTTTTCTTTAATACCATTCCCTATAAAAAACACCATGCTAGCTGCAACTTACCTGGAAACGGCCCTTTTCCGGGAGGTAGAAACATAGTGCCCCGCAGCCTCCCATCCCTAACTGGTATTCTTCTCACTCCGTCCGTCATGTACCACTTTTCAAATGTCACACTAGTTATCGGCTGCAGATCTTCAACATGAGCAACATCTTCAACATGGCCGTCAAATAACTGTAACAGAACGAAATATGGCTTCGTCACATCTTTCTTGCTCAGCCTTATTCCTCTTCTTTGTCCGGGTGAAAGCTGCATACTCCACAGTAATCCCATGGGGTCGACCCCAGTGTATGTCCCGTAAAGACAGGGATGTTCCGCAACGTAAACATTTCCTGCTTCGTTCGCGACAAAGTGCCCATACGATTCAAACTGTTCTTTCGAGTCCCCGGTTAATTTTGCTGTTAATGTTATCGGCTGGCCAGGCGAAAGTCCTTTGACGCTGATATCGATCTTCTCATCAACAAGAGACTGTTGCGGTTTGACAACAATTTCGCTATGAGTTAGCGAGACGGATTTCGGTCTTGATAAGCTCTCCAAGTTCTCCATGAGCTTTGAAAAATGTTGCGCTAAATATTCTGCTGATAGCGATAACCGCACTCGGTAGAGTCCACGTATGAACTATTGTCTGAGCTGAACTGATATGAACTATTCACTGGCTGAGCTATCTTCAATTTTAGCACGTGGTGTTGAGAGTAAATTTCTTCACATGACTTCCGCATGGTCTTGGGGGATGGAAGAATTGATTTTGGTTCGAGGAAAGAGGGCTGGGTGGGGAAAAGCTGTCACATAATGAAACCGGAAGTTGGGCTTGTCGACATTTACAAGGCATTTCCTATTCTTCTCCGGTTGCATATGAATGCATCAAAGATCATCTATTTGAACTGCGAATAAAGATCTGAAGACATCATTGATCATCACAGCTATACGCACACTCAAGGCCGATTTACACGGTACAACTTTGTCGCATGTGACAAGCTTACGACAGGCCTACGACATGACCTAGGGCCATTTACACGCGCACGACATTTTACCCATACAACATTCAAAAATCGCGTGTAGTTCCACTCCCGAGAAATATTTTTTTTTTCACCGACAGTTAAATAGTACTTCCTCTTCACACCAAAGGGAAATCAATTTTTCTGTTTCTTTCTTTTTTGTGACATAACGACAGTCGTAGGCGAGTTGTAGGGTTTGATTTACACGAAGCAATTCATGTAGTAGGCTTGTCGTAAGCTTGTTGCATGCGACAATGTCTTACCATGCAAATCGGCTCTTAAGCAGTTGTGGAGTCAAAGCCCGGAGAAAATTCAGGCCTGAACGGGATTCGACCAACTGAGCTATCACGCCATCTGGGAGCTGGTCACTCTGTCACAAAGGTCACGTTGTCACATGGTTCACAATGTGATCAGCTCCCGGGGGTGGGGGGGGGTACTCCCTATAATGGCCTATACGGGGAGGCTCCGCCCGAAAGGGATACCTTTTTCAGGCTTTAGGTATATAAAACTTAAAAGGGTAGGGATTCACAAGTTTAGGTATATGAAAGGGTAGGAAAATCTTCGTTCGGGTATTAAAAAGGGCCTTGAATTAAAACAGATCAAGCAGACGCAA
>OMLO01000231.1_pt1 | contig 32577 bp, 25 predicted proteins | sample 1674811 | NCBI WGS metagenome assembly OMLO01 (sample SAMN06265003, study PRJEB25207) | coral metagenome | isolation source: Coral host | place: Mexico:La Bocana,Puerto Morelos, Mexico | collected 2008-11-13
GGAAGCCAATGACTGGTCAGCGGCCGTCGACGGGTTGCCACGGCAAATGCCTCTACTGCCCCATGGTCCTCACGGTACGATCTTCAAAGCGCGCCTCAAAACACCCTTAAACCATCCTTCCCTGCCACCAAACCTTTCAGTCAATAGTAAGCCAGCAGTGACACATACCAGCAGCACAAGAGTGGGGCCTGTTTTCGAAGTCTCGAAACCATGCCTTTCGCACCCTCCGGACCATAGCCCCTCGTCGTATACATCGCATTAATATAAAAATATAGGTAAATAGCATTGGAAGAAAGACTTCTCACTCACTTTGCATGGAAAAGGGGTTTTTGGAAAAAAGCACTTTTTTTTACCCGAAACCTCGGTTTTGTGGGACAAACCTCGGGTTAAGTCGTAAACCCTGGAAATTTTCAAGGTCTGGAAGATCAAGGTATATATATATATATATGTATGATATGTAAATATAAGAAGAAGAAATTGCGAGAATGTTTGAGCAACTAAGCTATTCCTATGCTTCTCCTGAGCGGGCAAGGGCAGCCTGATTTCACCTGTTTTTTCTTTAGCCCCTCCCCCATACATTAAACATCATTAAACAACATTTCCCTAGGGGTGCCATAATATGCGCGCGCACGTTAAAATGAAGGAATACGCTTGTAACCATTAGAGGCAGGCACGCCGGCATCTACGAGTATGCCAATTGACCCGAATCTGTTGACAGGCCCTCGCCCCACCGGACCAATCTCAAAAAAGATTAAGTAATAAACTTAATAAACATATGATTGGGTTTGCCATGATGCCATTGGCGGAAACAAAATGGAGGTACAAAATGAATGCGGCAACAAGACAAAAACATTTGCACTTTGCATCAAACATTGAGAAGTGAACTTGGACATCTAAACAGTGAAAGGAAGAGCCCTTCCCCTAGAGCTTAGGTAGAAAGTTCACATCGCAACCTCTCAATCTAAACGTCGGGGCCTCGTTTTTGCGGAGCCATTCGCATGCGGCCTCCCAAACGTCGTTCAACTCGATTTTGCGCTGCAGAAGGAGCATGGCATCTGAGAACTGTATCTGCAAATTTCTTGCAACCTGAACAGCCGCGTGGCACGATCTGTGATTCGTTGCTGCAAATTGTTTGCCAAGCAGGTGCATAGCTGCAAAACACATGTCTCATGCCTCATCTCCCGTGGAGAAATCATTGAGAAAACTAAAATGGACAAAAGGCCTTGGGATATTCCAATCGGCACCACGACTTTGTGACATCTTTCGTTGAGGCTCCCACGGTGTAGGCCATCGTGCTTGCATCCTCGAAGCCTGCCGCAGCCCATTTTGAAAGCCCCTGCTCGGAAAACCTCAGTCTGAAGGCCATCCCAGATATGGACGAGCCACGGAAATCCCTAACCAATGAGCCTTGGTTGCTGGTACATGATGGGCATCCAAATTCCACCTTCCAAGGATGATGAGGTACCATACAATGTACCAAGTTTCAACCTTGTTGGGGGTACCACTATTTTGGATAGCCACCAGGAACTTACCGGGCAGCTTGGTTTCCTCCAGGATGTGTCCAGCAGAAGTAGGGGGTTTAATAATTTAATCGTATCGATATCACCAACTTGAAAAACACCCCAAAATCGTCGAGGTATGTTATAAAAATTCCTAATCCCTTCATTCTTTGCCTGTGGGCTTTCTCTACTAGAAAGATGCTTCAAGTCTCATAGAATAGCAACTTGTCGGGCCCGGCGGCTTGGAATCCTTGACCTCCCTGCCAGAATGGTTGGAACCAACCACCAACCCAAAGAACCACCGCAGAAGCTGAAATAAATCTCGGCCAGATGGGTGTAAGGTTTCCAAGGTACTTCCCCGTACCAACTTTTAATTGCTAAGCTGAAGCGGCATGAGAGTCCAGAAAAATCCACCTTATATTAGGGAAAGATTTGGAGGATACACAAAGTGCCCGCAACCCAAAGATTTGCCTTATGTTCTTGATGTTTTCTGACACATGGTGGTGGACACGTAGCTAACATGAGTTTGACTTACTTCCAACTTCTGACGCCTGACATAGAAGGTCACTCTACGAACTGACGTAATTTTGACATTTGCCTGCCATCAAGGCGAAAAATACTCAACAATATTCTTCCCCAGGTACACCTGACATCATACGGCTAAGGCGCACCTCCGTCATATGTGCCATGCATCTGACATAAGAAAAAACGAAACATCTGACATCAGCTGGATATTTACACATCATGTAGCATGCAAAACACATATGTATATATATATATATGTGTGTGTGTGTTCTCCTCACACTGCATTCTTGAAACTGCTTGCCTCTTTTTGCTTGCAAACGGGGCACTCAAGTAGGTTGTGTGTGTGATGCCATTTTGGCAGTGCATGAAAATATCGATCTGGCACGAATGCGAGCATGACGGCTAACAACAATGCATTGATCCACGTAGATTTTTCCCCTTTCCATGTCCACCTGTTGGTATGTGGTGCCTGGTGGTGAGCTGCTAGCAGAGCGCGTATAAGGAAGTTGAGTTCGTCTAGTTTGGATGAAGTGGATTATGTAGACAAAAAAACACCGACTCCAGCCGACACAAGATGTGTAATAGTTAACACACGAGAATGTTGGACTTCTTTCCTCATCCGCTATATTTTCCAACAGCAATGTTATTAGAGCAATGGCCTGTCTAATGGCCACTCGTGCGGATTTCACAGTAAACTTGGTCAGGGCGTTCATGAAGGCGGGCAAACAAACTTCCAGATTGGATGCGTCAACATCGTCCACATTCGCTCTACGACAAACTTTTTGATGCGCCCCTGCAATGTTAAAGATGACAAAGTCTGCACTGCAACCACTGGTGGCCTTATTGGCTCGCAGGGCACCGGATCTTCTCTGGCCTCCAGCTCCAAAATGGTGCTGCGTGCTTTGGCAAACTTTTGCAGGGACGGATCTGTAGGATATCTTGTTGCAGCTCACTTCAACTGCTCATCAGAAAGCTGTCCAAACTGTGGGCCACTTATATAGTGCACCTCCTTGAACTGTGCGGCTTCCGTACTTATCGATTAGGCTCTGCATTGTCCATCCACCAGCTAAGCAGTTCTTGCTGTTCAGGAGACGTGGGTCTTCGATACTACTAACAAGTTCCCCAGACCAAACCGAAGAAATGCAGAGAGCAGCAATCTTTTCGAGCCGTTTCACAGCTTTCACAGGAAGGTGGTTCATTATCTGGGCAGCCATAGCCAATTGTAAAGAATGCCCAAGCGATCTCAACGGACCATCGGCCCAAAAATTTTGAAGTGCTTACATTAACACCTGCACCATAGTACATGGTTGCCGCCCCCAGGTCCCAACAAAGCAGGAGTGAACCTACATGTTTGAACACCTAGTTCACACATGAGTTGCTTCAGCATCTCCCAAGGAGATGCCGAGATTGTTTCCACAGCAAGTCGTCACTTCCAGTCACATGAATCTGTTTCAACCAGGCCAACGCATTTCTGTTTTTCAACAATACAAATTGCATGGCTGTCTCCAAACTGTCGCCCATTTTTCGGCGCCGTTATCCGAATTGCGGCATGCTGCTAGATGGGCTGTGTATTAGCTAAGCATTTAACTTAGTTAGCATGGTTAGCTAACAGTTAGCTAATTAGTTATAAGTGATTAAAGTGGTGGCCAAAATCATGTCTTTATAGGATACGGAACTTCATTCCGGGAGCAATGGTCACAACTTTGAAGCCATCATTTTTCATTTTTTCAAGGAAAATCCTGCGGTTTATCTTTTTTGAAGAAAACAAATGCATAATGAAAAGTATTGTTGTGCTTCTGTAAATCGATGTCTTGCACGCAAGTATGGCTCGAACACGCAAACCCGATGGGTTTGCAGTGTGTCCTAGGTTTAAGCCAGTCAATGTGTTGCCAGACAGCAGTAACAAAGATGGCAAAGCGAGGCCTAAAGAGAAGATTTCAAAGCTGACAGCCAATGATGAATTTGCAAGAAGCCACCCACGGGCTTGCCAGAAGGTATTTGCCAGCCTGACAAGAGCCACTTCGGGGCTTGCCAAAAGCCATTTACGGGCTAGGCAGAAGCTAAATTAGCTTGAAGGTGCGCAGCCACGACCGGCTTCGATTCCTAGTAAGTATCCATGTTTTCAAATTTTGCAACCCGGTATAAAAAGCCGGATGGCTTGAAACTTGATTGACAAAATCTTTGAGCAAGCTGGCAAGTGGTAGTAGCTGTGAAAAGCTTGCAAGTTGGGAGTAGCTATGACAAGCTTGCAAGGTGGGAGTAGCTATGAAAAGCTTGCCGCCTATGGAGAGCTTGCAAAGTGGGAGTAGCTATATGAAAAGCTTGCAAGGTGGGAGTAGCTATGGAAAGCTTGCAAAACGGAATTAGCTGGGAAGCTTGCAGAATGGAAGTGGCTGGGAAGCTTGCAAAATGGAAGTGGCTGGGAAGCTTGCGTAGCAGCCGCACGGGTCGTGAGGAACAATCTTTTGCAACCTTTTTCCAACCACAGTCGCTGCTGCAAATGCCAAGGGATGAGCGTAGTCACGCCAGCGTGTGCCCGCGCAAAAATCACGGATGTCCGAATGCGACAAGAAGGAACAACTTGCGGCTTGTCTGCTATGTTGCAAAAAGCACGGCACGTTTCAGTGCAAATGTTCCGAAAATCGAAGAGGTTGGGCACGGTATAATACATGTCGTTGCCTGAAAGAAAATGTGACCAAACTTCTCCGCAGTCAAAAGGTTTGTCACCGCTCACCAACAAAACAGCATCACCTTTCTTGACTAGGCTGCATGGAGCTTGAAGGGTGGAGCAGCACGCAGAACAAGTGTAGCCACATGCTTGCAAGGCTTGAACCATTTTCTTGGTAGGAGCGCAGTCTTTCTGCAAACTGAAAGGCAGGGACGGTGCAGTTCGCAGTCGGGCCAGCTGTTGTCCAAGCACTTCCTTGTACATGGATGCCTCGTAGCGGGAAAGATTTGCAACATCTTGTCCAACTCTCAAAACTTGCTTGTGCTTCCGCTCAACTGAAAAACAATTGAGCAAAACTCCGTGCAACTCCAGCGTGTCACCATAATGGAATAACCAATGAAACTTCTTCACGAAAAAAGAATCCCAGCCACAAGCTTTGCCAAGCTGCAAAACATTTTCTGCCACCTTATCGAAATCAGAACCCCTGATGGTCATATGATCTGCTGCTCGGAGCATGCACAAGAAACGGCACGTAGCCAAAAAAGCTTGGCTCTGAGCAGCGCATGCTGCAGTTTTCGAAGCTACTTTCAAGACGTAATGCTCGAGGACCGGAAACAGCGACAACACTTCTGAGGCAGAAATCTTCAACCTTTTGGATTTCTTGTGGGCTTCAATTCTCTTAGGGGTGAAAAGGTCCGACAACTTGCAATTTTGACTTGCAGGGAGAAACCACAATTTTGTGTACTCTGTGAAATTCTGCCAAGACATGGCTTCCAGAATCAAAAACATGTAAATGGGCATTGTCCCTTGGCGCACTCCATGCATCCAATCGTGATGGAAGGAGGAAACAGGCTTAATAAGGTCCCGAAGCTCTGCGCAGGCCATTCCCTGAGACTCCAATGTGTCTTATTTAGTTATTATAGCTTATTGAGACAATATTGCTTAAAAATTTATATTGCTTAAATAAGGTTCCAAAAAGTAGCCATGTACATTGCTTAAATTTAGGTCTAAATGTTGTTATCAACCTTGTTGCAAAATTGTTATTTTTTGGTAGAGAACATGTTTTTTTGTTGGCAAATTTAAAATGTGTAATAAAACAAAGAAGGCTCCTGTGCAGGAGTTTTTAAACAAAGAAAGCTCCTGTGCAGGAATTTTTTTTGGTTGGAAAAAACAACAAAGTTTCTTGTGCAACAGCAGAAATCATCTTTCAAAGCTTGGACCAGTTTTTGTGTAACGGAAATGAATTTTATATTTGCCTGCAGTGTCTTAGCCTCCAACCTAGCTTGTAGTTAGCCATGGCAAGCAGCAGTGGGCAGCTGCATGCAGAGGGTTGCGCTGAAGCCAGTGGAGAAAGTTTGCAGCCTACTGAGATTCTGCCTGACAATCAGCTAGGCTTGGAACAGTCTGACAGCACAGACCTCAACTCCCCTGGTGAAACTTTGCCTGTGGAAACCAGCAAGAAAAGAAAGGCTGATGACATTACTTCTGAAATGGAAGCCTACCAGAATGCTGACCCAACTGAAGAAGGCAAATACTCCAGGGTGCTTTGGTGCAATCGAATGCCTTTTGTGATTAGCTCCAAGACTGGCTTGATTTATTGTGGCAAAGCTGTGATGAACAGAATGATGCTAGGTGGCTCTTGGACAGTCATTTGCTTCAGTTGCCACTGTGGTGCACGGAGGCACAGGCAATGCTCTTGCCCATGCCATGACTTGATGCACTATTACCACAGTTTTGAACCAATTTGGTGATACAATCTCCAGGAGTGAGGAAAAATAAGCGCATGTTCTTTTATTTTCTTCTGTTTTTTGTTTTTTGCAGGAATGTCCAATCTCCTGGATTCATTTTTGCAAGGATCATTTGTGTGGAAGTATGACTTGAGAACTTATATTGTGGAATGTTGAAACCTTTTATGGCCCAAAGATTCCTAGAGAGAAAGTGTTGCGACCTTTTGCCATGCCCTTTTTGACCTACTGGCACAATGTCCACAAGCTTTGGGTGACTCACTGGATGCAAGAAGGAGCATTTGCGGTGAGAAGTGATATGGCATATTATTCTCTGAAGTGGTGGCGCAGAAAAATCACAAGGAAGCTGCAAGCATTGAACCTTCCAGCCCCGACATCAATAGGGAACACGTGATGAAGAGATGGCGCAGCGTTGCTAACATCAGATCTAAAGATCCCATGACACTACACAAATTTGTGAAACATGTATCGTTGTTGTTTAGTTTAGTGTGTATGTAAATTTATTTGTCAGTAGTCGGGTGTTATTTAGGTATATGTGCACAGTAGGTGTAAAAACCGCTTCAACATGCATCGTTGCACGGGATGCAACCATTCACATGTTCCTGTTTGCATGTCGTGAACGGCATCTTCACACTCACCTTGCAAGGGCGGTCAAAGAAATCGCACCTGGTCAAAGGCACCTCTACGTCTCAACTTTGAACCAAGATGCATTGTCTTGTAGGTGGAGTTCGCATACTCTTCTGAGTTGTGTTCTGGAAAAATCACGTGCTTGGGAGGTTCCTCTCCAGAGCTTAAAACTGACTCGTCCGGTAAGAAGATGTACCTCAGCCGGGAATCGCGCGGTGATGCACCAGTTAAAGTTGACAAAGGCATTATAGATTGCTATGAAGGCTGGGATTATCACGCACATATGAAGGGAGTTTGGTCATGGTGTAGGTTGGTGCAAATCGATCGGCAAGTTCAGCTACAGTCTGTACAACTTCGTCAAATCTTGGTTCTTCTGGAGCATGCAGCTCATGATTCATGATGTGTGTTTGTGAAACTGTTGATGGCCAAAACCCTTGGTCATGAACCCTGCAAGTAATGATTGCAGGAAAGAAACGCTAAACTCTGCAACTCTGTTGCTACGCTTGCAAAGTCCCCGTCAGTGGCAGTTGCGAACGCCAAGGGCATTTGGTGCCTTAGAGACCAGTTGCCCCAACGCTTGGTTGGATGCAGAGCAGTGGCGCAGTGGTCGAAAAAATCCAGATGCAGAACAGTGTTGTATTTTAAGGTTGGGACTTTCACCTTTCCAGTGTGCCTGTACATGCCCCTACATGACAACCGTAGGGTAGGGGAATTTTACCAACAGAATCCAACAGATCTTTAATGTAACAACTCTGGATTGACGTGCGCAGGAAGCAAATGTGGCCCCACAATGCCTCCTGTTCAAATCCATCCTGGTAACAAGACTAAACTTATCCCCTGTTTGCAAATTTCAAACTATTTATGGAGGAGATCCAGCGCCAATTGATCTCAAAAATCCAATCCAAACTCACAATGTTGTGGACCATCCGTTCAAACGGAGGTTGTTTCTTAGGGTGCGCGAAAAACTACCCGATTTGAAATTAAGGTCAACGCTGGATCCCAAATAATTCCATCAACCCGAAAGCAGGCCTATCCAAAATGATGGATCCCAACACCTGGGCCGAGTCTCCAAAAGGCCTGCTGCATCATTTGGGGCATCCCCCAAGCTGTACCGGGCATGATAACCTCAGGGCGACTGGTGACTGCACAGATAGAAGGTTTTGGGGGATGCTTGTAATTCTATACCCTTGAAATGAAGGTATATATGTATATATATATATATAAATTATAAATGTACACCTATAAACACCTGGAGGCAGAAAAAGACGCCCAATGTGGGGTTGGGCGTTAAATGTTGTGCCCATTCCAAAAAAACGACGTTCAAAACTAGACCCCAATTATGGGTGCCCGAAAGAAAGAAAGCATCGCGGTATTAAAACATGACATGAAATCAAAGGGCCATGACAGCCCAATCGAATTGAACCACCCAAATATCCGCCGACCCCTCGCTAAAGGGGGAGCGCGCCTAGGAGTTTGATTGACCAGCATTTGTGGCTTGTCGCGTTTCGCACGGTTTGCGCATCAATCCTGCTGCGGTTCAGGTGTTTCGGACGCTGTCCAAGGCGCTCCTCCAAGGCACTTCTTCTAGTTTCTAGCTTTTTTAATGCGCTCCGTAGGTGATGTTCGGCGCTTTTCTGGCTCGTATTTCGCATGGTCTACTTTAACGGCCCCCCTTTAGCTAACCCTTTATAACCTCCATAAATGAGTTTAGCTAGTTATAAATAGTTATAAAGAGTTATGTTGAGTTATGTAAAAATGAAAGTTATGTTAAGTTATGTAAGAGTTTCTGTTTGAATTTATGTTAGGGTTTATGTTAGAGTTAGGTTAGAGTTTATGTTCAAGTTATGTTAGTTGCAAATATCCAGGATAAAATGCAAGTACAAAAAACAGTCTTTTAAAGACAGCCATCGCTTCAGCAGAACTTTGGGCGGTCTTTGATGACAGTCTTTAAAGAGAGCCATCACTTCAGCAGAACTTGACAGTCTTTAAAGACAGCCATCGCTTCAGCAAAACTTTGGGCAATGGTTGAAAACAGTCTTTAAAGACAGCCATCGCTTCAGCAGAACTTTGGGCAGTCTTTGATGACAGTCTTTGAAGAGAGCCATCACTTCAGCAGAACTTGACAGTCTTTAAAGACAGCCATCGCTTCAGCAGAACTTTGGGCAATGTTTGATGACAATCTTTAATGACAACGCTTTTCTCGAAAGAACCCTTCAGGTTGACTTTGCCGGGATGTTTTTTTGCCATGACTTTTTCAAACTTTTTGGTGGAGATGGTTCTTTTTTTTTGGTAGAGATTTTTCTTCAGGTATTTTTTTCGTGGAGATGTTTTGTCATAGCACTGGCCCGAAACCTCCCAGCGGTTGTGTGGGCCCTGCCAATTCGGGCAGTTTGGGTACTTACGCCATGGATACAAGGTTAGTGGACTATGACTTTGCCCCCAATCTCTCCAAACTGCATATGGATCAAATTCTATGTGTTGTGGTTGCACCCGTCTGTTTGGATCACACTGGTGGTATTCATAGAATGGCAGCAATTCCTTCAGGTGGACATTGTAGATTTAAGGGACCTTTGGAAGAGGGCAAGGCCTCTTACAGCCTTTTGCGTGTGAAGGTGGTTGAAGCAGGGCCAATCCCTTTGCTGACCATGGTTGAGCAATCAAAGGTACTTAGTCACCCACATCCTACTTGGGAGAGTTCGCAAACTGTCATTGAGTTGTGTGCAGGTATGGGAGCTTTAGGAAACGGTGCTGCAAGCGCCGGATTTCATCCCAAAGTCGCGTGTGAGCTTCGTGAATCCATAGCCTCCTTGTACAACAAGAATGGTAATGCACAAGTGGTAGTTGGTGATATCTGTGAATTTAGCACACTTGAAGCAGTGCATCGTGCCTATGCTGGGAGTGCTGTTCTTGCGGCAGGTATCTCGTGTCAACCATACTCCAGGTTAGGTGACAGTAAGTCGGGAAGTGATGAACGTGCACAGACACTCCCTGCAACGCTGTCCAGTGCACATTTCCTTAGGGCCTTGATCGTGGTTTTGGAGTGTGTTGAGCCTGCGAGTCGTGACGCATTCGTCAATTGGCATATCAATCAATTTTGCAGTCGTACTGGATTTCACCGATCGGATGCAATCCTTCAGTTGAGTGAGATTTGGCCTTGCAAAAGAACCCGGTGGTGGTGTGTTCTCTCTGCACCAGCAATTGGCCCGGTCAAGTTTCAAAGCATCCCCAAGATGTTTGATTTACCAACCATTCGCCATGTTTTGCCTGAAGTCCAGAAATGGGACATTGCAGAAGAGCGCCAATTGAAGCTCTCACCTGTCGAATTGGAGGCATTTTCTCAGGAGACTGGTTCGGCCACCAAGTATCTTTTGAACATGAAGGGTGTCATGCCCTGTGCCTTGCATGCATGGGGCTCCCAAGTCCTTCCATGCCCTTGCGGCTGCAGAGCTGAGGGTTTTTCATCAGCAAGATTAGCTTCCAAAGGTTTGTTTGGGGTTCTGGCACCTTGTTTGGCACTTGATGGCCTTTCTGATGTGTTGCAATCAAACTTCAGGCATTTGCATCCAAAGGAAGCCGCCTTACTATGTGGATTGGACCCTGTGCCATCATGGTCGGATAACCTTCGTTTGACATTGGGTGCTGTTGGGCAATTGGCAAGCCCACTACATGCCAATTGGGTTTTCAACCACATTCGTTTCGCTTTGGAGTCCTCGCAGTTTGGTCTTTCCAACATCCAACCAGTGACTGAACTTCGAATCTTTCGTGCATGGTTGTTGGCAAGGGCTCAGTTGGTGTGGAGTTTTGATGATGTGAACCAAGTGCCATCAGAAGCCCTTGATTTGTCCATCAAGCTGAAACCGATTGCTCAGAACCCAATTTCGTCGCTGCTCTCTGAATTTGGATCGTTGGATGCTTGTTTGAAGGCACAGGTTCAATTGAGCAAAAGCGTTGATTCTGAAGATTTCAACTCTTTCTCCGATTTGACTGCCTCGCAGATTGCAATTTCGTCTCAAGAACTTGGGGTCGGATCACCAACTTCAGAAGCACCATCAGTGGAGCAGGGCAGTGTGTTTGTCATCAACATTTGTTTTACTTCGGATGAAGCAGGGAACGATTTCCAAACAGAGATTCAGGTGAGTAGTCCGGCCACCGTTGGTGATGTCATCACTGCTGAACAAAAAATTGCCCAGTGGCCTGAAGGGAGTATCCAATGTACTTCCAACGGCGTTGTTGTTGATCCCTCAACACTGATTGAGCCTGGTATGACCCTCAACTTGTCGTACCACTGTCAGAGCCCTCCTCCCGACCGCTCTTGTGAGTTCATTTGTGAAGAAGCACCACGTTCAGGTGAAGACACCGGTCATCCGTTGACACAAATTCAAGGAAGCAAGTTTTTGGAAATGCTGCCCCCTCAGGTAACCAAAGTGTGTCAAGCTGAAGCACTCCGAGCACAAAAGATCTCACAGCATGATCGTGTTGCCATTTTGGCCAACCAAGGTCAACTCTGGGGGGATGATGAAGTTTGGTGGCATCTGCAGAGATTGCAACATGAATCATCCACCTTCTTGCATGAGAGTTTCGATAAGATTGCTGTGCTTGATCCTTTGCTCGCAAGCGGATGGGTCCAGAGTGTTGACTTTTCTGATATCCAGATATGGTTCCATGCCAATGAGTGCCCACAGGTGGTTCTCACATCCTTTGCTGCTCAAGGGCACTGGACTCCCTTGATCCTGGTGTGTGAACAGTCATCCATCGTTGCATTTTCGGTTGACAGTGATGTCCAAGACAAATGGCTGGTCCGATGCTTAGTACGTAAATTTCGTCGAGCGTTGTCTCTTAGTGCATCCGATTCCATCTTTGAGAAACCTCTGTTCAACCACCAATGTTGCGGGGCCTTCTCAATTGCATTCATTGAGCACGTCTTGAAGCAGCAGCCACTTCCAGCTGATGTTTGGGAACTTGAGAGCCTTCACAACTACTTTCGAACCTTATTTATCACCACAGCCCAACACCTTTGCCCGCATCCTTGGATTTGGGGTTCTGGTAAGGATGTTGGTAGTTCGGCAGTTGACAAATTGATCCCAGTCCTGCGTGAAAGAGGTGTCAATCCTGACCAGGTTCAGTCCCGAGCCCAATCAGCGGTCAAAGCAATTGGTGCTACCGAAATTTCCAAAGCAGTTGAAGCAGCTAATCCTTGGAAGAGCATCAAGGCACTTGCAAACAATGTCAAGTTCCAGCTTGTTCTGCATGAAGAACTCCAGCAACAAATCTCAGCAAAAGCAGGTTCGGAAGTTGGTAAGAAACCCAAGAAGTCTCGTGCCACTCGTGCTTCCAAACAGACTGATGCAATCGTTCTTGACCCAAGTAAGCTTCAGATCCCTGATGGAGTCTTTAGGTCGGATGGTAAAACCGTGCCTCAAATCACGCCAAGTCAGATTGGCCCTGTTGCTTGTGGAGTGGTGGTGATTACCCAAGATGAAGCTGAACCATTCTTGAAAGCCAATCAGATTGTTTCAAATGCCCCACTTGCTTTATTGGTTTTGAATGCCCCCTCGTCGCGGTGGAACACGAGCTTGTCAAATGAGCAGGTTACGGTCCCAGCAAGATGTGTGATGAATCAAGAACCATTGCTTCTTGAAGCGTCGTTGGTACAGATTGGAACTGGCATTGTCTCCAAGCACCGTGGAGCTGATCATCCGACCATTGACACAGTGAAAGTATCGACCTTCAAAATCATGGTCTACAAAGATGAAATCCAAACCAGCTGGGAAACGTTTGTGGGTGGTCCGGTGAAATACATTGTTTCTCAACTTCCCAGTCCGGAAAAAGATTGCTCATGTTCGTGTTGGCACAATCCTGAAAATGAGCAAGTTAGTGCTTGCATTGTTGATGTGTGGAGACGTCAATACCTCCGTCAGGGTTTTCGTCCTGAATCTCCCAATTCAGCTTCGATCTTCACTGTTTGCATCCGTGTTCCGACATCAATCCAGGAAAAGGTTATTGACAGTGCTGGACAGGGTGGGGTTTATGTAGAACCTCGTTCCCTGGATGCAGCGGAAATCGATGGTAGTTTCGACATCGTTTGGGTGCCTAGAGCCGACAAGACCTCAGTCTCTCACCTTCGTCGCACTAACCCGTTGGCCTTAGGTATCACTCGTATTGGAGAAAGATGGGGCCTTCGTGTGAAAGCAGACCAGGCACAGACTGTACATCAATCCGTTCGGCCTGACGCGGTTTTTCTTGAACAAGGACCCAGATTGCAATACAGTGTTAGCCCCAATCCTTTTGGTACCGACAGGCAAGCTTTGTCCAGAGCGCTTAAGAGTTCAGGTTGGGAGGTCAAACCTATCCAACCGATTGGATCAGTTGAAGGAGGTAGAGGTAACACCTGGACAGTCGTTGCAACCAAACCTCCTCCCAGCAACATCATCCCGATGTCGCATGGTGAAGTTGTGATTTCCAAAGTAAAAGCCCCAGATCAATCCAAGAAAGAGCCTATGAAGCCTCTGGCGGCCAGTTCAACGCTGAATCTATGTGGGGCAAACAAGTCGCTAAAGCCTTCTGGATCCAATGACCCAATGGACAATTCAAGATCCATGGCAGTACTACCAAGGTCCTCGTTCGGAAGCCTTGAATCGCGGAGCAGTCGAGGCATCAGCAAGTCTGAAGCAGTTGGAGCAGAAGATTGAGCAGGCAGTTCTTTCCAAATTTCCCCATCAGCCTGCAGCAATGGAACAAGATGATGTCCCAGACAGAGTATCGGTGTTGGAGAAACAAGTCAATTCCTTGATGTCCAAACAGCAGCAATTCGAAGTGAGTCTCCAAGAACATCACTCGCATCATGCTGCCCAGTTGTCCCAGCTTCAAGGTCAGTTGAATGCCCAAAGTCAGCAAGTTGCCGGGCAACTTGAATCTCAGCAACAAAGTATCCAAAGCATGTTTGACAGTCAAATGGCCCAGACCAGAGGCCTTTTGTCAAAACGCCCGAGAGAAGAAGGTGAATGACTATTGGTGGTGAAGGAGCCTGTCCGGGGGGGAGACGCATGTCTTATGACCGCTGCTGTTCAAACTTCTTGGCAGGTCTCTGGATCCATCCAAATGGTTGTTCATGAACAAAAGAAGTGCAATAATTTTGATGTCAGGCCCCGACCTTGGGGTAAAAGGCCGGTCAACCTTCCATGTTTTTGGCAGTGCATTGTCGATTTGTGCATTGCCCTCGTTATCTGGGTTCAACTCGTGGCCATTTGCATTCGTTGGTCTGCATCCGTGGCTAACCGGGTTACAGGGGTTTTTCACCATTTCCAGAAGTCAATTGAGCTTCTACCGAAATCGTTCAAAACAAGTTCGCCGGAGTCACATGCTCCGCTCGTTTGTTGCCGTTTCTCATTTCGTCATCTTTTTGCCTTGGTGCTTCTGTGCATTTTGCATCGTGGAGAAGCATCCAATCCAGGTCCGCAAAGGCCTGAAGACTGGACATTAGGAGTCTGTAACCCGAGTGGTCTTAATGGTAAGCAGCAGATCCTCAACAATCATCTCAATTTTGTTGATGTCCTAGCCTGTTCGGAAACGCACCTATCCAGTGGTGCCATGCAGGCGTTCAAAGCTGGATTGTGGACCACAAACAGTCCATTTAAATACTGCATTGGGGGGCATCCTTGCCCACTGAGACCGCACTCAGAGCATGCAGGATCATGGTTGGGAGTTTCGGTTCTGAGTATAAGCATCCAACACGGTCTATCCCCCTTTCAATAGATCAGGACCTGATGCGGTCATCCCGTATCCTTTTCACAACGACACTTTGTCAGGATCTTTGGATTTCCGGTGCAACCATCTATGGAGAGCCACCAGGTACCTCTCATCCGAATACAGCTGAGCATACTGATACCTTGATCCAAACGGCCATTGACTCGTTATCATTGATGCCAGGCCTTCGGTTCTTAGCGGGAGACCTTAACTTTGAACTTGGTAGTCTTGAGTGTTTTGAAAGGTTAGATCAGCTGGGATTTAAAGATGTCCAAAAATTGGCTGAACTTCGGTGGGGCATCACACCGCAATGTACCTGTAAAGGATCGACCAGAAACGACTTTCTGTTCATTTCCCCTGAGTTGCAACAGCTTTTCCATTCGGTTGACGTTATTCATGATGTGTGGGCCGATCACAGTGTTCTGGTCGGTTATTTTGGTGGTCACAAGGTGTCTTTCGACACCCCAATTTGGAACACCCCGCAGCCAATTGATTGGCCTTCGGATCTTGACCTCTCTCAGCTTTCGTGTGTGGATTTCTCTTCGTCAGATCCAACGAATGCATATGCCGACTTGTGGTCCAAAATTGAAGCAGCTGCGGTTGAGCAGGCTCGGTTCACTCCTGAACCAATCCGGAAGTCCCAATTAGGTAGAGGTCAGACCTTTGACACATATCCTCGAAAAGGCTTCCCTCCTCCTCGACACTTGAAGCCTAGCCGAAAAGGTGACATCCAGCCTCAATATGAAGGAACCAGTGCCCAACATTCTCAGTGGTTCCGACAGCTCCGTCGAGTCCAGGCATATTGTCGCTTTAAGAAATCCAATCCTGTTGATTTGCGCAATGCCCATGGGGCATCACTTTGGAGAAGTATCGTTCAAGCCAAAGGGTTTCAACATGGCTTTCCTTTCTGGTGGGAGCACCACTGTACCACCTTGCTGTCTGGTGCCCCTGATCGTTTTCCTTTGATCCCTCCTGGGTATGACGTCGCCGAGTTGATCTTCAGTTCGCTGACACTTGAAGTTAGGTCCCTTGAGAATCGTTTGAAGGCTTCCCGCACAGCGAAACTTCGAAAACAACGGGCTGAGACGGCCCACCTGGTGTTTAGAGATTGCAAAGCTGAACAGCCGGATCGTGTGGATCTTTTTGTTTCTCACCGACAATCCACTGTAACCCAAGTTGACTTTAGCGAGCAATCCATCACCATTGACCCTCCAGTTCAGTTCTTGAGTGATTCGCAGTGCTTTATCAATGGTCAAGAGTCGTGGGTCTTGAATGCTGATCCTGACATTCTTCATCTTGATGATGTGGATTCGATTAACCCAGGTGATATCATCGTGCAAACCCCCATGACTGGTAAACTTGATGATTTATTTGAAGCCTTCAGTAATGAATGGAATGCAAGATGGAATCGTCACCTTGACATCTTGCCTTCGCAGTGGGACCAGATCCTTGCATTCAGCAAGAGACATTTGCCATCGAAACAGTGGAATGCACCACCTATCTCTTCCTCGTGCATTCAGGCCGAACTCCTTAAGAAGAAGAAGAAGAAAAGCTCCACTGGCCCTGATGGTGTCTCACTGAAAGATCTCTTATCAATGCCTTCCAGTGTGATCGACGCGCACCGATCTCTCTTTGATCGTGCAGAATCTGATGGAGTGTGGCCAGATCGAACAGACCCTGGTTGGACGTGTTGCTTCGTTAGCCAAGACTTCTAACCCATGCCAGGTAAGAGACTTCCGACCAATTACGGTCCTTTCCCATTGTTACAGGCTTTGGGGTGGAATCCGATCACGTCAACTTTTGAGGTCCATCGATGACTTGTGTCCACCGTTTCTTTTTGGAAACCGTCCTGGTTGCCATGCCATGCAGTTATGGACATATGTACAATGGATGATTGAGATGGCTCACCTTGAAAATCGACCTTTAGCTGGTGTAACAGCTGATATCCAGAAAGCCTTCAACCACATACCTCGTGAGGTCCTTTTTCATGCCTGCCTTGTCATCGGTATGCCTGCTGGAGTGTTGCGGGGGTGGGCAGGAGCACTGTCCAACATTCAGAGGAGGTTTCAAATTCGAGAGGCCACTTCTCCTCCCCTTTTCAGTGTGACGGGATGCCCTGAAGGTTGTTCGATGAGTTGTGTTGGGATGCTTGTAATGGATATCCTTTTTCACCGGTGGGTCTCAGTCCAACATCCATTGGAGTATCCCCTGTCATACGTTGATGATTGGCAGATCTTAACTTATGATCCCAGCAGAATTTGTTCCATTCTCGATTCCCTTGAAGCTTTTACCAAGCACGTGGACTTGCAATTGGATTCCAAGAAAACGTTTGCTTGGAGCACGTGTGGAGCCAGTCGTAAAGCTCTGAAGCAACAGGGTGTTCCTCTCCAAGCTCAAGCCAAAAGCCTTGGAGCTCAGATGCAATTCACTCGCCGTCATGCGGCAAAAGTCCTGACAGGGAGACTCGAAGAATTACAGCCGTTATGGCCTCGGTTGAGAAGGTCATTGAGCCCTTACATGTCAAAGTTCGTGCAATTGTTGCCGCAGCATGGCCCAAAGGCCTCCATGGAGTTGCAGCCACCAGCGTCAGTTTTTCTAAACTCCAGACTGCTAGGGCAGGTGCGATGAAGGCTCTCAATTCGAATGGCTCGGGATGTAACGCCTCCATCCAACTCGGTTTGATAGAATCTCCCATTACGGACCCACACTTTTGGTCTATCATGGAGACCTTTCGTTCCATCCGAGATAGTCACTCGAGTGTTGCTTTATCCCCACTGATCCATGCAGCCTTGCTGAATCCTTCCCCTTTGCCTCGAGGTGGCCCAACTCGTGCCCTTGTCGACCGTATTCACTTTCTTGGTTGGAGCATAGATGAGCAGTTGCAAGTTTGCGATAGCCTTGGTTCCTTTCACCTCTTTCGTGTTTCCCCCGGTGAATTGTTTCATCGGGCTGCACTCAGTTGGACCCGGGTGGTCGCTTCGTCAGTTTCAGATAGGCCAATTTTTGGTGGTTTGGAACAAATAGATGCCAAGGACACACGTAAGTTTTTGAAGACTTTATCCCAGCAGGATCAGGGCATTCTTCGAAAGTCCTTGAACGGTGCCCATTTCACCAATGATGCATTGTGTTATTTTTCTGGATCGGGTTCTAGTAAGTGCTCTTTTTGCCATCAAGAAGATTCTAGGTATCATCGATACTGGGAATGTCCCATTTTTGAACCGCATCGCCAAGAGTGCCCGACGGACGTTAGAGCTTTGATTCCAGAGCTTCCTCCCTGTTTGACTCAAGCTGGATGGAGTATCTGTCCCAGTACTCAAGAGGAATGGAGCCGTGCCCTGCTTGCCATCCCTGAACCAGAAATCCCGCAAATGCCATCAGATTTCATTCAAGGCAATTGGATTGATATCTTCAGTGATGGCAGTTGCTTCTGGCCGACATCTCATGGTTATAGTGTGGCGTCATGGGCGATTACATTTGCATCTCAAGAGATTAGTTGGAACCACAGTACGGTGCTTGCAGCAGGCGCTCTCCCTGGTTTGTTCCAATCAGCTTTTCGTTCAGAAATTTTTGGAGCTTGGCAAGCCATCCGTTTTGGGCGTATGCATGGTTTGCGCATTCGCCTATGGACTGACTGCTTAGGAGTTGTTAACAGGTTGAATAAAATCTTGAAGAACAAGGTGGTTAAACCTAGCATCCCGCATGCAGATTTGTGGACTACCATTTGTGAAGACTTGAGTTTTTATAGTCGTGACTCCTTTGTAGTCACCAAAGTTGCAGCACACCAATCCATTGAGGATGCAGAAGGTCCCCTTGAACAGTGGGCCTACTTACAAAACTCCTTGGTTGATCGTGCTGCTCGAATAGCAAACTTATGCCGTGATCAAACTTTTTGGTCCCTTCACGCAACTCATGCTGCAGAATGTGAAGCCACTCTCCGCATTGTTAGGGCTGTGCAATCAGTGATCCTCAACATTAGTCGTAGTGCAGTTGAGCGAGATTTGTGCCTTCAAGAAGAAGACTTAGCGGACTCTCCAGCCATTGCTCCAGTCGTGAGCCCTAAGACCATTGACAGTGACTATCATTTTGACTTGCCAGACACTTTCCCCTGTGATTGCGCCTCTCGATTTGGTTTTCGGCTCACATCGATGGTTTTTGGTTGGTTGCGACAATCGGTAGATCAAGCCCGAGGGGCTACACCAAGTTGGATTTCCTTTTACCAGCTGTACGTTGATTTTCAATGTGCTACAGGTGAAGCAGGTCCGTACTACGCTGATGGATGGGTTGATCCTCATACTCGACCGAATCTTTTGCAGATTCCTACTGATTTTCGGAAAAGATGTGCGTGGTTTACCAAACTGTTCAAGCATATCGCTGCACTTGGTGGTCCCATTCAAACGGCTACGGTTCGGCCGAATTCCATTTCCCTGCAGTTGCATGCCCCGGTGATCTGGATCGCATGGCCTTCCGAAAGGCTTTCTTGGATAGAAGCTTGGTTTGCCCGCCATCTTTCACAAGCGGCTACACGTGGTGGCCAAAGTTTGCGGTCTCTTCCACTTGCCAAGCGAGATGGTCGATGGCCAGCTTTCAGTTGTTGTCAGAAGCCCCTCCGCTTCTAGCATGGTTCAAAACGGACTGTTTCCGAATCACCCGAGACAGTGCGATACGAGAAATGGAGAAATGGAGATGTTTTGTCATATTTTGTTTGGTAGGCAGATGTCTCTAAAGAGACTTTTTGGTAGAGATATATTTTCTCGGTTTGCAATGTGTCTCTTCGGAGCTTCCTTGGTATTATGTTTTGAGAGACATTCTGGTAGAGAAAGCGTTTGAAAGAAATATGGTGAGAATTTTCTTTTATTTTTTTTCGTAGAGGTTCGTCTTCAGACTATGTTTGGTAGACATGTTTCCTCAAATATTTTTTGGTAGAGTTGTTTTTTGGAATTTGTTTGGAAGAGACTTTTATGCAAAGTTCGTTTGGTTGAGAGTTTCCCTTCACGGATTGTTTGGTGGAGAACTTTTTAACGAATATTTGGGTAGAAGTTTACCTTAAAGTATTTTTTGGTAGAGATGTCTCATCACATACTTTTGGTGGATTTGTTCATTTTTTTGTTGCGGTTTCTATCGAAAATTGCTTTGTACAGACTTCTCTTCAAAGAGTTTGTGGTGGACATGTTTCGTCCAATATTTTTTTGGTACAGGTTTTATTGAAATTTGTTTGGTACGGGTTTCTCTTCAAAGAGTTTTTGGTTAAATACATGTCGTCGTCAAAGAGGTTTGGTTTAAAATGGTCTTGGATTCTTTTTGAAAAATTGGTTGGCATAGATTTCTCTTCAGAGAGATTTTGGTCGAGAAGTCGTCTTCAAAGAGATTTTGGCAAAAATGTGTTCAGATATTTTTGGTAGAGATTCCTCTTCCAACCTTTTGGCAGGGAATGTCTCTTTAGAGATTCTTTGGTATATATTTTTCGAATATTTTTGGTTGCAATTTTTCTTCAAAGATGTTTGGTAATACGTTTTCATCAGAGTCTTTTTGGAAGATGTTTTTCCAAATCCATTCGGTAGTTCTTTTTGTGGGAGTTTCTCTGCGGGTATTTTTTGGTAGAGATTTTGTTTGGCATATTTTTGGTAGATATATCTTTTGACAATTTTTTGGTACTGTAGACTTTGAATTTCAAATTGTTTCTGGCCGAAATTCAGAATTTAAATTTTTCAGACTGGGATTTTGTTTAAAAATTTCAGATTCAGATTCAGATTTTTCAGATTCAGACTCAGATTTCTCAGAATCAGAATCAGACAGAATCAGAATCAGACAGAATCTGATTCAGACAGAATCTGATTCACTTTACATTTCATTTTCCTTTTAAATCATAATCTGAGAAATCTGATTCTGAATCAGATGCTGAGAAATCTGAGTTCAGATTTTTCAGGTTCAGATTCAGATTTTTCAGATTGGATCCTCCTAAAATTTTACAGTACCAAAAAAATATGTCAAAAGATATCTTTACCCAAAAACTGTCAAAAGAAACCCCTACCCAAAAATACCCGCAGAGATATTTACTAAAAATTTACCAAATAATTTCAGAAGAAAAACATATTCCAAACAATAACTCCGAAAAAAAAACATATTTACCAAAAATCTTTGAAGAGAAATCACTGCCAAAAAATCTCTGCAGAGAAACCTGTATATACCCAAAATCTCAGAATAATAATTATCGACCAATCAAACTTTGAAGAACTATCTCTTCCCAAAAAAACTGAAGAGAATCAAAAATACCTAGAAATCTTTGAAGTGAAATCACTACCAAAAAATATCTGAAAAAATCTGTACCAAAGAATCTCTAAAGAGGCATTCCCAGCCAAAAGATTGGGAAGAGGAATCTCTACCAAAAATATTTGAGGACCTTATTACCAAAATGCCTTCGAAAACATTTCTTGTACCAAAAACTCTCTGAAGAGAACTCTGTACCAAACAAATTTCAATAGAACCTGTACCAAAAAAATATTGGACGAAACATGTCCACCACAAACTCTCTGAAGAGAAGTCTGTACGAAGCAATTTTCGAAAGCAACCGCCACAAAAAAAATGAACAAATCCACCAAAAGTATGTGATGAGACATCTCTACCAAAAATACTTTTAAGGTAAACGTCTACCCAAATATTCGTTAAAAAGTTCTCCACCAAACAATCCGTGAAGGGAAACTCTCAACCAAACGAACTTTGCATAAAAGTCTCTTCCAAACAAATTCCAAAAAACAACTCTACCAAAAAATATTTGAGGAAACATGCCTGCCAAACATAGTTAAGACGAATCTCTACCAAAAAAAACAAAGAAATCTCTCCCCAAATATTGTTCAAACAGTATTTTTTACCAAAAATTAACCCAACAAAAATTTCTACCAAAAAATAGAAACATTCTCGGACAAAAAGTTTTGAAGAGAAATCCGAACAATCTGTGAAGGGAAATTCTCAACCAAACAAACTTTGCATAAAAGTCTCTTCCAAACAATTCCAAAAGAAACCTCTACCAAAGAATATTTGAGGAAACATGTTTGCCAAACATAGTCTGAAGACGAACCTCTACGAAAAAAAATGAAAGAAAATTCTCACCATATTTTTTTCAAACACTTTCTCTACCAGAATGTCTCTCAAAACATAATACCAAGGAAGCGCTGAAGAGACACATTGCAAACGGAGAAAATATATATCTCTACCAAAAAATCTCTTTAGAAGCGATGGCTGTCTTTAATGACTGTCAAGTTCTGCTGAAGTGATGGCTCTCTTTAAGACTGATCAAAGACTGCCCAAAGTTCTGCTGAAGCCATGGCTGTCTTTAAAGACTGTTTTCAAACATTGCCCAAAGTTCTGCTGAAGCGATGGCTGTCTTTAAAGACTGTTTTCAAACATTGCCCAAAGTTCTGCTGAAGCGATGGCTGTCTGTAAAGATTGTCAAGTTCTGCTGAAGTGATGGCTCTCTTTAAAGATTGTCATCAAAGACTGCCCGAAGTTCTGCTGAAGCGCCAATTCCAAGTACAAGTCCAATTCCAAAACAATTCCAATTCCAATGCAACCTTTAATGCCGACGATAAACTGTATGAATGCCAAAGGCATACAGAATACAGGGATGGATTCAAGTTTTATGATTAAGAATTCTGTTAAAGCTTTGTTAAAGTCATGTTAGAGCCATGTTAAGTTAACTTCAAGTTATGTTAAATTATGTTAGATGGCTAACTCTTAATAAACTTTAGTAACTTGCATAACTTTCATAGGTCAACAAAAGGTCCATACCTTTTTCTAAATATTTATGAAAGTTACGACCATAGGTTAGGGTGTTGTAACCCTAGGTTGTGCAGTTTATAAGTATGTTTACAAAACGTTTATAACTTAGTTATAAAAGGGGGCCGATAAAGTAGGCATCATGCACTCCTGCTGCTGCGCGCGTGTTTCGGAAGCGCTCCTCGAAGGCACTGCGCACTTTGGCACTTTTCTGGCTCGTGTTTCGCATGGTTTGGGCAAGCCTGTTGCAGTGCGGGTGTCAATCCTGCTGTGCAGTGCGCGTGTTTCGGAAGCGCTCCTCCAAGGCACTGCGCACTTCGGCATTTTTCTTGGCCTGGGCCCGAATTGAATCCTGCTGCTGTTCGTGTGTTTCGGAGGCGCTCTTCCAAGGCCATATATATGTGCTGAGGGAAGGTCGGTTCAGTGGCTTTGGTATCACGAGCGACATTGATGATTCCAGCTACAGAGCTCAGGCGCTATTCTTTTCTATGGATTCCAAAGGTAACGTTCCGCCCTTTTTCCACCTTTGTTTTGCATGGCCTGGGCCCGAATCCTGCTGCTGTTCGAATGTTTCGGAGGAGCTCTTCCAAGGCCATGCATGTGCTGAAGGAAGGTCGGTTCAGTGGTTTTGGTATCACGAGCGACATTTCTGATTCCAGCTACAGAGCTCAGGCGCTATGCTTTTCTATGGATTCCAAAGGTAACGTTGGACCCTTTTTCCGCGTTTGTTTTGCATGGCCTGGGACCGAATCCTGCTGCAGTTCGAATGTTTCGGAAGCGCTCTTCCAAGGCCATACTACGAAGACCGCTTGCTTATATTTGGTATAACAAAGTTAGAGAGTTATAAATAGTTAGCAAAAAACTTGAGCAATTGGAAGTGGTATACCAACATTTGGGAAGTGGTATACAAGAATTCTGTCAAACATTTTAAGTTGCACAAGGATTGATCAGGCACTTTAGCAATAGAAGAACGTAAACAAAGGGGGGGGGCAGGGCGGGATAGAAACTACTGATAGCACCTGGTGGCCCACAAAATGTTTATATCAACCTTTTATCAACTGTTTATCAACATTTTATCAACTTTTTATCATTTTTCAGCTTTTTGTCAACTTTTGATCAGCTTTTTATCAACTTGATCAACTTTATCAACCTGTTTATCAACATTTTATCAACATTTTATCAACTTTATCAACATTTTTGATCAACTAAGCTGGTCAGCCAGTATTTAGTTGTTCATAGTCTAGTAGAGGAGGCTCCTGGAAAAGCTGATTCGTTGTAGGAGCCTCCTGTAAATCTTAATCGATACAAATGCTAGTTAGAACATTATCGAAGGAAGTTTAGAAGTCTAACTTCCGACAATATGGACAGTTGAAAAACCAGTGCTGCAAGAAAGAAGATGCACATGCGTGAAAGGTGAGAAGATCACAGGCGCGAAAAGGTAGAAAAGTCGCGAAATGCTGTGTTTTGCAATGATTTGTGGGTCGGCTGGGTCGAAAAGTAACCTCGGTAAAGCGGCGGGTGCGGAGGTCATTGTGGAAAGGCGACAAGAAAATTTTCACGCCGCTGTAGCGAGAAGCACATTTTGAAGTCAAAATGTCAAAAAACTGAGGGGTTCGGGCCACTTTTTGAAGTTGGCAGGTGAAAAATTTGCACGCCGCTGTAGCGAGAAGCACATTTTGAAGTCAAAATGCTAAAAAACTGACATTCTCGGGCCACTTTTTGAAGTTGGCATGTGAAAAATTTGCACGCCGCTGTAGCGAGAAGCACATTCGCAAATGAAAAATTAAAAAAAATGAGGTGGACGGACCACTTTTTGAAGTTGGGATGTGGAAAATTTGCACGCCGCTGTAGCGAGAAGCACATTTGCAAGTCAAAATGTACAAAACACCTGCGTTTTGCGCCACTTTTGGAGGTTCCACTGTGCGAGTTCACTAACTCACTAACTAAGTAACTAACTAACTAAATAACTAACTAACTTAACTAACTAACTAACAAACTAACTAACGAACGAACGAACTAACTAACTAACTAACTAATCACCACTAATTAACTAACTAATCACCACTAATTAACTAACTAATCATCACTAATTAACTAACTAATCATCACTAATTAACTAACTAACTAACTAACTAACTAACTAACTAATTAACCAACTAACTAACTAATTAACCAACTAACTAACTAATTAACCAACCAACTAACTAACTAACTAACCAACTCACCAACTAACCAACTAACTACCTAATTAACCAACTAACTAACTAATTAACCAACCAACTAACTAACTAACTCACTAACTAATAGACACTTAGTCAGTCAGTCACTTAGTCAATGAGTCAGTTAGTCAGTTCGTCAATTAGTCAGCGAGACACTTGGTCAGTTTGATCCATCAGTGTTTTTGCTCTGCCATCGGTGACTCACAACAATCAATCTCTTCTATAGTGTCCTATTCTTGAAACTTCCGCCACCGCCTCGTGCGGTACTACTGGTATACTGTATATATATTATATATATTTTATACATATTTGAAACACACACGCTTGTTTTCTTGGTGGCTCAAACCTGTTCCAAACCTGCACCATTCTCACAGTCTGGAGCCTCAGAGCTTTCATCTTGAGTTGCAAGTTAGTGGCATTGATGCATTGATGCAGCTTCAGTTCAACATCGCCCGTCATGTGATGATGGCCCAAGAAGAGGTTGAACTTCATCAGCATCATGTCATGACACATGGCAGCCATTGGAGTTTCTGCAGTTTCTGACGTTCTGATGTATCTGGATTTCATGTGTTTCATGTGGCATTGAAGTTTCAATACCTTCACACTTCAGCGTTGCCCCATGTACTTTTGCGCTGGCTACAGCCTGAGGCTTCCTCTGCGCCTGCTGCACCTGCATCTGGGGCACCACCAGTGGTGGCGCCTGCAAGGGTACCTGTGGTGGTTGTACCTGACGAAGGTGACAGTGGTGTTCCTGGGGTTTCTAGAGTTTCTGATGAGAAACATCCGAATCCTAGCCCAAAAAAGAATGTAAAGCCTAAGGCAATGCCCAGGTCTGAGGACTCTGCAAAGCCTGCAAAGCCACAGCTTAAGCTCAAGGCAAAACCTAAGCCTCCTCCAGGTCCACCACCCAATTATGGTGTTTATGGTGTTGCTGGTGCCAAGCGGAAGAACTCGAGATCCCCTAGTGCTGGCGTCAAGCGGAAGACAGTCAGGTTAGCAGCATCAGCATCCTCAGCAGCTGGTGGGAATTCTGGTGGTCAAATTTCCTCGAGAAAGCCATTGCAAGGGGAAACTTTTGTGATCTACAGTGCAGGAAAGACTCAGGCTTCAAATAGAGATTTGATGAATCCCAGTTGAAATTTGATTCAACTTTCTATTTTCTAAATGCTGAAAGGAGTTGTGAAATTATGCAGCTTTTTTTGTTGATTGATCATTTTGGCTGTGCATTGATCCAAGGAAGAAGATCCAGATGACCTTGCCATTGCACACGTACTATGATCCTGCATCCTACTCAATGGGAATGCAGCACATGGGCACCTATTCAGGCATACAGGCAAATCTTGCTGGGGCAGATCAATTTCCAGAAACACTGCCACTAGACTGATCATAGCACGCAGTCAAAGAGTGTTTGCTAAGTTGATCTAGGTTGAGGGCTATCAAAAAGACTGTGAGACATCAAGTTGTCCCAATGTTTTTAAAACCTTTGAATGTTTGTGCACTTTGTCCTGAGTACAGTAATTGACACACTCCAACTAGTACTTGCACCTTCTGCACCTCCCAGGAAAATGGTGAAGGCAGCCATTGCTGGAGGGGCCCGTCAGCAGGACGCCACCGGTCTGTGGCTATGGCTATCATGGTGGGATGGCTGCATGGCTTCTGCAACGAAGCTTGCCCATTGAAAGCCCAAAGTGAGTCAAAAGCTTTTCAAAAGAGGGGGTTTCTGCTGTACCTGGTGTTTCTGCGGTATTTGGTGTTCCAGTCCTTTCTGCGGCCAATCCAAGGACTGGGGGCAAAGGTTGAAGTGATCCATGCAAACCAACGTGAATGGTATGGGTGCAAGGGGTGGTGCCAGGATTGCCAGGAGCACCTAAGCAATGTTCAGTCTTTGTGAATTTGTGAAGTTGTGGGGCAAGTGATTTCTTATCACCAAAAAACATTGTTTTTCTTTCAGGCATGGCTGCCTTGTTTTGCATTCTTGTGCACAGCTGAGGCATCGGTGTGTGCCACCAAAAGAAGTTCACTCAAAGTTGGTGGACGCATGGTTCTCGTCATAGGTTCTGGAAAGCTATATTGGCAGACCTTTGACTTTGCTGGGAGATTTGCAGCAGTGGTGGTGCTGTTAACTGTTGGAGTCTCTGGAATTCTTGTTGTTTCTGAACTGTGGGCTGCAAATTTTTCTCCCAGCCAGTCTCACCTTTTTACGACAAAGGGCTATAGAGATGCCCCGACAAGTGAAAAATTGCAGCTGACAGAATCTGCCATCATCAAGCAGGTGTGCACAAGAATTTGAACCCACCCATCTTAATTCAAGGTTTCCAGGACAGGTCAACATCCTTCCAGGAAGCTTAGACCAACCTAGACACCCCCAAACCTCAAAAGTTCCTGAATTGATTGCCAAGGCTGCTCATGGCACAGTCCTGGTGGGAGCTAGAGAAGTGGATACGTGGGAGATTCCAAAATAGGCAACGTGTTATCAACTTTTCACCAACTGTTTATCAACTTGTTCATCAACTTTATCAACTTGTTCTTCAACTTTTTATCAACTGTATCAACTTTTGATCAACTGTTTATGAACTTTTTACCAACTTTTTTATCAACATTTTATCAACTTTTTCAGTTTTTTTATCAACTTTATCAACTTTTCAACAACTCTTTATCAACATTTTATCAACTGAGCTGGATTTGGTGGTTCATCGTCTAGTAGAGGAGGCTCCTGGAATAGCCGATTTGTTGTAGGAGCCTCCTGTAGATTCAAGAGGTACTTTCTGCCAAGCCATGCTTTCTTTTTTCTGCACATGTTTGATCCAATTCCAAATTGTTGAACTCCAGCTTTGGGCCCAGGCAAAGCCCATGCTGCAACATCCAACAACGTTTCCATGGTCGAGTCCCCAGGATTGTGTTGTTAGCATGTGAGTCTATGAGATCATTTCAGGGGGGAGAAAGGCTGTAAGTAATCCGTTTTTTCCCATTGAACATTTATTCTATCATTCTCTTGAAACAAGTTGAGTATGCAAATGCCACTGTGAAAATTGCAAGCTCTTTGGCATTCACAGCTTGCAACCCCCTTTAGTCCATCAATTCTAAAGCTTTTTTGGCTCTCAAACATCCACCAGCTTCTAGCTCCATTCAATTTCATGATGGCTTCCGACCCTGCGGCCACCTCTGCCACCGAAGCAGAGCCAATGATCAATGCTGATGTATGGTTGCAAATTCATGCTGATGATCCACAGGACAAACAGTGCTCTTTCTTGTAGAGACTGACTTTCTAAGCATCACACATGTGCACACATACACATCCCAGTGGACACACTGACTTGCATCTTGCAGGAGCCGGCTGCCACAGCCACAGATGAGCTGGAGCAGCAGGCTGCACAAGTGCAGCCACCAGCTGAACCTCGACTTCACCCAGATTTGCTTTCCTTGGACTTTCCAGTGGAAGAACAAGCGGCGCCAAGAGGCCATTTTCTCACTGTGAACATTTCAGTCAAGTTTGCATGCACAGTTTGCAATCACCTGTGTTACATCAGTTCTAGAGCCTTTTAGCACCTAGCAGCACCTTTGTTGCTGGCAGGTTTTGTGCGTGATGTGGTTTCCAGCATTGAGCTGGGCAAATCCTCTGGCCCATATACCGGCTTCATCACGATGGATTATGCTTCTGTAGGTGGAGTAAAAGGGCCTGGCAGAGCTTAATGATAATACAATAATGATCCCATGATCTCATACAATGGATGATTGGACCAAACATGGCACTGCACCTTACCCTAGTAGAGATTTGACCAAGTTGGTATCGCCATGTTTCACCTGCGAGGGGGCGAAGAAACACTGAGATCCCTTTTTTATACTGCTGATATTGTTTTGAGACGCAAACTTGCTATAGAAATGCATGATTTTGGCATGTCCTCCCTGTGGTACTGTATTTTTTCCCACCCAAAACTTTTCACTGTACAATATTTCTGGCAATCTCATTTGCTAGCGGAAGCAGGTGTAGGCATCTCAGGGTTTTCATCATTGTCCTTCTTGCTTGATGAGGTAAGGAATTGGGACCAACTGAAATTAAGGAGAAAAAGTTGCACGTTCAGTCGGGTAAGTTTGATAGTTACAACCGGGTGGCGGGCAGCCTACCAATCCCAAAGGACCTGATGTGCCCACCATCCTTGAAGTTCTGGGCCATCACAATTGCTTTCTTGAGGGATATCGTCCTGAGCTGGGTATAGACAGAGTTGTTCCTAGCCTGACTACGGGAACCTACAGCATTTTCTTTACCTGTCAGTTAATTGCAGGAAAGATTCATGGGGCTCATCATTGGGCCAAAGAACCACTTGGGCTTCACGATGCCATGTAAGCGGCATATCCAGGAGGCCAGCTCACTTGCTCCTCCATACTTACTTCACCCTCTCTACTGCAAAAAGTTTGAGCAAAATGTGCTTCAAGCATGCTGACTTGTTGCATGCTCTTCTCTCAAAGATGAAATGCTCTTAAAACATATTAAAAACTAGAATGCAGAGCAAAAAGGGGGGCGTACCTTCATCCCAGTCCAGCAGGTATAGCCAAAACCCTTTAGAAACATCTTGAGAAAATGCCTCCAACATGAAAATAACAGAAGATTCCGCCAGCAGGACGAAATTTATGCCTTAGGCAGAAAAAAGCCCAAAGGATTTCTTAACATGTAAAATCAAGTCTGTTCAAGGAGGCGATGACTATCCGTTGCTAAAGGGAAAATGGGAGTTGACGTCCTTTCCCGTTGCTGCTTCTCTTTCTGATGGCTCGGTTCAACAAAAGATTGATGCAAGAAAGCAATCTACCAATGCAGCACTTCAAATCACTAGCTACTCTTCTTCAACCGTGAAGCAGGCGAACATTTGGAGATGTTTCCACGGCATGCAGGCGCTACCCACCATCTGTCTTGCCAACAATTCCTCAGTTAGCCATTTGCCACGCTATTCTGCAAGTCTAGTCACAGTCTTCATTTTGAGAGTTGCGTGGCCTATGTAGCGTTTGGATGTGCTACCATCATAAACGTCACCCCGGGAACCTGGCATTTTGGCAAATAGGGTGTTCTCATGCAACTATCTTCTCAGAAGTGTGGCAAGACTATGTGCGACCAAAGGCGGGAAAAAGGGTGGTTCCTACCCTTCGTTTCCCTGAGGTTCTTTTCATCTTTGTTTTTCATTGCATCGTGAAATAGTTTAGGGGCCTGTGTTTATCCGTGAGGGGCAAAGGACGCAGGATGTTATAGGCGCGGTCCTTGTTTGCAAGTATCCAGTGATTTTGAACCCGTGGCGATCTATGAGAAAAACTCGAACCACTGAATGATTTAGATAATGCATTTCATGACTCATTCGGGAAAAGGTTGACACCACTGTTACGGCACCACAGCAAAAACCGTTCATTTAAAAAACACATCGATGCACTTATGAATGACCGTGCAGCATAAGCGCCCCAACATCCGAGCAAGCCATGCTAAAGACCTCCCCCACCTCAATACACAAACGTACATCTTACAACACCTCCTTCCACAACAGCAAGAACAACATGTACAAGAACAAGAACAGCCACACATACATAATCAAGCAGCAACAACAACAACAACAACAACAACAACAACAACAACAACAACAGCAGCAACAACAACAACAACAACAACAACAACCCCTGTTTTGAATATGGATTGGTTGATTGTCTTACGCTTCAAATTCGTGAGGATTTGGAGCTGATGGCATCTGCAATGGAGGTTTTTTGGGATCGGGCCGGTGACATTGATCCCGGGCGAAAAAATACCCAAAGAATCCAGACCGATGGTTTCGATCTCATCTTCAGGATCCGACTGTACGGGTTATCACTTTCTTAGGATGCAATTGGATCCTGAGAGCGTATAAGACCTCGGCAATTTGGAAGGAAAATTATTTTCCAAAACTGGGAATGTAGATACAGTTGCTAGCTAGTACAATAGTTTAATGTAGTTTCCAACTACGGGAAGCGTTCGAACCATGGCCAAACAATTCAGGAGTTTGGAGGTTGGTGAAATATTCCCATTGACTCAGATGAATTTTCATTTGTTTTATTATCTACATAATACATAATATATCACAGTATATAACATAAATTATACAAACATTTTGATTTTTGGGGTTTGAATGGCTTTGTCTCAAAATGAAACTCAATTTTTTGCGAAAAAACAACTTACAGTGAGCGCTTTTCTGCGGCCCCGATGGGTCGACATCCTCGGTGTGGTTCCAGGCCCCAAAAATCTTTTTTAAGGCTGAACATTTTGAGAAACCTTTTTGTTTGGGCAATTATAGGCATAGTATTCCATGATGTTCCAGGTTATCTTGAACGATATTGCTGTAAATCTTGAGGTTTGTTCATTTTTTCCATATATTTTTCTAGGCTGATGATGACGACGATGGCGATGTCGATGATGTTTTTTTTGAGGTTCTTTTCAGTTTCCATTTTGAAGAAACAAATTCCTACACAACGATACTTTGAGAGGCCAACCGCAGTGAACTTCGGAAACAACTCTCACATCAGATGTCTATGCGACGACATCGAGAGTCGTGTCACTCCGGCGTGCGTGGAATTTTGGATTGGATGATACCTGGATGATGAGAAACCATAATGACAGATTTGGTAGAAGCCGAAAGAATCGCATTATCCTATGTTGTATCAATTTGTAAAGGTTGCAAGTTCTATTTCAAGCATCCGAACAGCCAGGATTGGGAGTCGCCCCTGAGTACCATGACTAGTCAGGCGGGGGTGTCTTAAAAAGTATATCGCTGATTTGTTCTGAGTTTCACGACATGTTAAACAGTTAAGTAAGAGTGTTTGGATGGACATTTGAAATGGATTGAAATGGTTTAGTTTAGTTTCATATGATTTGAGCACATTTTGATCAAGCATTTCCAAGCATCTCCAACCAAAACATGTTGACGTTTATCGAGTGTTGTTTAAATGATTGATGCCAACGATATCTCAACTGTAGGCTTGACAAGGACAATGTGATGAAGGTGATAAGGTGAAAAAATACCATGATTCATTTTATTTATCAGTGATTTGTTTCTTCACATGAGTTTCATTTGATTCAGAATGAGAACTCCGTGAGGTACTTTTTAGTAAAGTTTTATAAGTCGATGAATTTCAGGTGTCAGACGCATCCAATGCAAGCTGGGGTGAGATGGCATCACATGCTAGACAGGCATTGGGGACCATCCGGGGGAATGTCCTTTTTGTGAGGTCTTCTGTAGCGCTTGATCTTGAACCCTTGCAACCCCAAAATGCTGACCAATCAATACAGAGTGATGCAATCATGCGGTAGCAGCTTTTCACGCATTTGAGTTATTTTGGGATATTTTGGGTATGTCAAATGTAGAAGGTGTTTTGCTCTTTCACGTTCTTTACTATTGCCACATGCATTCATCCACAACTCACGACATGCGGTAGCTGTTTTTCCAGGTAAGCCCGAAGCTTCAGCAGGTGTGGGAGTTGTGTTGACAACATTATTGTGGCATTCCACCTGATCCGAAAAAACATTCTCCCCAAACACAAAGCGATTTCCAAACTCCGTGTTCCACGTCTCCACGCTAGATGACGTCGCTCCCTGCCGATTTGGATCCGATCGTTTCTTGGGCAATGAACTCGCTTTTCATTTCTTTGTGGTTTTGACGAATTGCTGTTGCGGCTGTTTTTTTGTCATTATTGATGGATCTTATTATCATATTTATCATATATTGCCAATCTCATGGTCTTATGTGTGACTAATGCGAGAGCAAATACTTCACATTTTA
>OMLO01000232.1_pt1 | contig 32560 bp, 10 predicted proteins | sample 1674811 | NCBI WGS metagenome assembly OMLO01 (sample SAMN06265003, study PRJEB25207) | coral metagenome | isolation source: Coral host | place: Mexico:La Bocana,Puerto Morelos, Mexico | collected 2008-11-13
AGCAATTACGCCCAATCCCTCTTCTCACCGAAACAAATCTGGAAATAAGAAAGCACAACGGAAAGTGAACCTTCCTCGGAACTTGTTTTCACTTACGATCAGTGATCACTATCTTGCTTTCCCCGTCCCGTTCCTCATGGTTTATCCAGCGCTGCTTCCTAGGTTTGTGGAATGGGTAGAGAGGACACGGTCTGTATCACGATAGGGAAAAGGGCAACATTTTTAAGATCATAAGAGGAGAAAAGACAAGGAGTTCATGAAAGAAAGAAAGGAAGAAATAGAGATTAAACAAAAATATAAAAGAAGGAATGAATGAATTGATAGATAAATGGATGGCTAAATGATGGATGGATGGATGGATGAAAAGTGGAACAGACTTTCACCACCTTATTACATTATGATAGCATGAAAGTACTGTTTCGTACAAAGAGAGATTTTTAGAATGGTAAAAATTAAGTCTCGGATACGATAGCGTTTATTTCAATAATGGCGGAAGAAAACCATTTCTGATTGGCCTGAATTCTACTGACCAAGAGCAAGAAGCAGATGAGGGGCTGCAACTTAGGCTAATGGTTCCTTAGATATGCAAAGTTCGCATAATTCTGAAAACCTCGGAGACGCTTTGAACTATAAAGATCGGAGTTTATGAATGATGTGGCTAATGCGCACGGATATATAACGTTGCGTTCTCGGGCAAGATACTTTCCTCTCACAGGGCTTCTCTGTAGTCAGGAGTGAAATGGGTTCCCGCGAATTGGTTGGGGAGATCTAAGGTCAGCAAAAACAATACCCCTAATCGCGTTCTGTGCAGAAACCTTTAAGCACCGTATAAGTTTTAAACTGAATAGACTTTTGAAACACTTTGTTTTTTTTTCTGCGAAATGCATTTATTAATTTGCTTTTAGTCTACCATACATAAATAAAACTCGAACAACATGACACAGAGAATGAAACCAAACTGTTTGACTGAGCCAAGAGAGGCGTGATAAAGGTAACGACAGTTACTTCCCATATAGGCTAGGAGCCGAAGCCTCATTATTAATGTAAATCAATCTCAAGTTACTTTAAACATGGTATTCAGTCGTCTCCCGAATAATATTACCGCGCGTAAAGTGAATGTTTTCTTAGAGAAGAAAAATTCGTGTGAAGCCCCTTGGGCTGTCCAATCGAGTAAGATTCGCGTTATAGGATTGCTTATTTCCAGACCCTCTCAGGATTTCTAAAGCTGGAAGCGATCTGAAAATAAGTTGAGAAGAATTGCTTTGGAGGTGACGCCTATATGGGGGATTAACTATCTTACTATTCGTTCTCCTTTGGCTGGACCGGAGAGTCTCCTGCTGTGACTTGCTCAGCTTGGATACTAACAATCAGTGCAACTGACAACTGCAAAGCTGAAACGTACAAACAAAAAACACGGCTGTTAGCTGCCAGGGGATTTTTTTCCTAACAATTTCATATTGATATTCGTTTTAAATGAGTGTTAATTTAATTTTTTTTTAACTATTTTAGCTGCGAATGTGATAAAGATTGATCCTTAAATTCCTCAGAGTTGGTAAAAAGTCCCACATTTTTATTACCATGGAAATGATGTATCTGTATATCTATTCATTAGGAGTCTGAGAGGACAGGTTTTGCAAACACTACTATGAAATCATATTCTATTTAGGTTTGATGTATTGTTAAATTGTAAATAAAACAGAAACATGAGCGCGATCTGATTGGCTGTGTATATAGCTGGTATCAATACTCTACCAATGAAGACTATCCTCGGAAAAACAGAGTGTATAGAACGCAAGAATTATTTATCCACAACTTGGAAATTCACAATGTAGTACAATCGTTTATTCAGGAAGTAGATGGGATTGAGTAGATATGACAAAACTGAAAAGTGAAAACACAGCAACGACGAATTAACAACGACAACAAAAGTAAAATATATTGGCAACCTGAATGAATTACTTTTAATAGGAATCAAGTTAGCAAAACATAAATTAGCCCTGTGCGAAAACTCTCTTGAAATTACAAGAAGCAAAAGAAGTACAATAGTAGGACAATAAAATCGTATAGAGGCATTTGCAAACTCAAAATTATCTTATTGCCTTGGTCAACTGCGATTTCACACTAGCTGCTTCCACAGCCGCAAGTAGTACATGACTTAATTATCCTGGTAAAAATTGCGTAATTATATGCGTTAGACTTCCTGCCCTGATCATAGAGCTTCTCCCTGAAAACGATTTGCTCTTGTTGACTTGAGTATTGTAAATTCAAAAAGACTTAACGCTTACGATAAGTTAATTTAAAACATTCAATTACGGATTGATGTTCTCCACGAGCATATAACTTCGCCCATGCTAGTTGTTTATATTTTTCGTCGTAGGTCATTTCACCCCTTTTGGTCAAAGGGCTTATCTTTAGCCTCTTCGTTGTATGTTTATCGACTGCGTGAATAACCTTTGCAAGATATGGCGACCAGAAGGCAGTGTATTCTAATTGGACTCCTCTATTTGTTGAGCACTACTTTGCTTTCAGCTTGTTTCCACATATGACCATTGTGAGTCGCCAAGCCGCCTAATCAGAGTTATTTTCTATTAACTTGAAGTAGTATGCTAGTTTTTCACTCGTCAAATCATAATATTCAAACTGATGAAGTTTTCCAATAGCAATATACGCCAGCGACCTCAACCATTCAGTTAAACGAGGACTATATTGTCAATAGTGATATATTTACATACAATGTCATGGATTATTCTTTTACGCGGTTTCAGAAGCGCTTCAGAACCCAATAGAACTCTTGCATTAAACAGCCTTAAGTCGTGATTCGTGATTCGCGCAGGCGATCCTACTATACAGTACGGAATACGCGCGTTTCCTTTCTGCTCATGTTTGGGTTTTAATGGACGTGTTTCAACCACAAACGTTTATTTCGATTAGAGTCCAGTTAGAATCTTCTATCTTAAAAAGGGAATAAGACGCACTGACTTTTGCCGCAAATTTAAAAGACGATGGGCGGTGTGACCTCTAAATAAATTGACCATTTCTACAGCGCACTCCCACCACAACTGTGGGAAGTCAAAACGGGGCGAGTTACAAATTGCTGCCGCGCATTACATACATTATGATATAGATCAGAATAGCAAAACATGAAATTTTAATCTTAATCGGTCTCCCAAACTCGTTGTTTCTTAACAAAGCCAATGCAGAACAATTTATTAATGTGCGCGTTTAGCGATAAAACAAATGCCAATTTTATTTTAGTGAGCGCCAACGCCGAGTTGGCAAATTATCAGTTTATTTGGTGGCAAAAGTTTCTAGAAAAGGAATTGCTTGAGTTCGGTCATTTTGAGCCTACGCGAAATCAGTAGTTTGTTGTATTTAAAATTTAATAAACGCGATCCTTTGCAATTATGTAACTTGCCGAAAAAAACTGTCCATAGGGTGAACGCGAAACAGAAGATTGAAAAGCTTAAGAGCATTAAAAGAAGGATTTCTAGTCGAATGAAAAAGGAAACAACAATTTTATTTTGGAATTTTCGCGCGTGGATTATAGCTAGCCAAGCTGAGATTTCTTAGTCTCTGCGTCGTTCATAAACCCCAAATAAACGAACGTTTTTGTCCTTGATAATTTCAATTCCGGCGTTAGCGGCACGTAGCGAGGCTTAAATCGCTCTACTTGCGATTTGCCATTGATTTAAGCAAACATACGATATGTTGATATTTTGTGGGCTTAAGAAATAGTTAGTAAGTGGCTCGGATCAAAAGCTACTTGTCTTCACAAAGAAGTGATGCCATGAAAAAACATTGTTATGATGTCACGTAATATTGAGTAGACTTTGACGCATAAAATGTCATGGTGACATGTATGAACGCTAAAATAAGGACTAGAAATAACGTGTTATACAAGAAAATATTCCAGCAAGGAAAACTAGAAAAAAAGACTTCGATGACTTTGTAATTTAGATCATGTTTTTCTCGCGTTTCACTTACGTTGTCAACATTATGCAAATTTCAAGCGAAGTTTACCGTGGATATGCAAATTTCCATTAACATGGACGCATCTATTATGTGAATGACTGAAAAATGAGGTTACCAAAAAAGTATTTTTTCTTTAAGGTAAGATTAAAAGATAGAGCATTAATCCTACTTGGCTAAGTGTAAACGGATCTTAACAATGGGATTACATGTGACACTTAGGTGGAAATCATTGGGAAAAGACTAAGTCGCGATTGTCTTGATCAACTGAAGGAAGACGACAGAACAATTTTCTTTCAGAATCATTGTTTGGAGCCTGCGACGAGAGCGTTGCTATATAAATTTTTACCGCTAACGAGAACCGGAAATAAGATCGTTTAATATTTCCTGTATTTGAGTCACAACTCATAACAAAGAACTGCGAAATATGGAAACAACCTCGTTGGAACCAAAATTGTTGATTATGCTGCAAAAAGGGCGAAGAGAAAGCTTTGATAAAATGTTATCTCAGAGATAGACGGGATAGACGGGAATTTTTATTTTCGGCTGGGAAGTAATATATCCCTTCCATTGATATTTTGCACCTAAACAGAGAAAACGTTCGACTCAAAAAACGTCACAAATTAGCCAATCACAATCGAGGATGGCTTTGTTTGGGTTTAGTTATCACGTGTAGTTGTCACGTGGACACAGTTGATTTTCTTAGAAAGCGTATGATTGGTTAAAACATAATTGGATCTGTCAAGACTAATAATTGCCATGATGAAAGCAACAATAAGCTGTCAATTATTATTTTTAGTCCCCTCCCCGGAGAGTTGGGCCGGTTAAACTTGGGAATATGGAGAAAACGAAGCCACGCGAATTAGAGGAAATTTGTAAAGCAAGTTGTTGAGTTGTGTTCGCGGAAATTCCCCCCGCGCTGAACGCGCATGGAAAACCGTTAAAAAGCCCAGAATTATATTGGCGGAGTGCGGTCTGTCTGTTTGGTGAAGCGATCGACGGAAAGTTCAGTGCGTTGCCTTTGTCACCGATTGACCTGAAGTTTTGAGGATTTTTTGTGTGGTTGAGCTTATTATTCAAAATCGATTCGACTCAAGCCTGCGTGCATTCATAGAAGGTCGTCGCGATTTCTTCTACGGACGGAGCTCTCAATACTGGAAGATTTTGACGAATGAATCCGCACGCGGGAGATAAGGAATTGAGCGATCTACTAGACTTCAGCGCGGTTAGTATAAGCTGGAAAATTTCTGACACACTTACATTCGCAACTTCTCTTGATGTTGCGATTAGCGAGCGCTGTTGTCTGCAGTTTATTAACGATCGTGTTTGCTTTGTGTGTTGGCAATTTTTTTGCTCAGATGTTTTCGCCGCCGGGATCCATGGTCGGCAGTAAATCTAGTGGCTCTCTGACGGAAGCTGGGTTATCGAGTTCCATGCACGCATCTCGAACAGGTGCCGTTTGCGTTTTGTTTGTCTGTCGTTCGCCATGAATTAAACTTGCTGTATGGAGCTGATAGAACCTGCTACTCGCACTACAGTACCTCGAGCTGGTTCTTGATTCAAACGCATATGCTTTTCAACTTCCAGGACGTAAAAATCTTCACTTTGATGGCTCTGTTTTATTTTTTCTTTTGTAGGTTCTTTGGACGAGACACCCACGTGGCAAGCCAGTTCAGTGTCGGCCTACGAAGCTCGGGTAAGCTGTGAATACAGCTAAATTTGCAATGTTTTATGCCTTGAAAATTAAAACAAATCTTCAAAACAAAAGTCGTGTAAAACTCGCTTTACATGTCAACAGGAACATTTGTTCAAAATTAGAACCACTAATGCCGCACGTGCCCAAACGGAAACTCTATATTTTTGAGCGATAATTTGTTACTTTATAAAGATGCAAAATATTTTACTAACAAGTGGCTCTTATAGCCGTGCATGTTAGCGAAGCCGTGCTCGATGAATGTTGTTTCGGTGTAACTCTGAACTTTTAACACTTCACTGATCAAAACCTGAACGACTGAATAAATATAACTACATATGACCGATCGCCTTTTAATTTCACTTATTTTTATATTCGCTTTTTTTGTTCTTTTCAGGGATATCACACAGATAGTCACGGTGTATACAGCACGATCGACGATGTTGAGGGCGACTTTATTTCCCGCAAAGGTTCTGGCTTTGCCAATTCGTATCTCGGTTCAAATTCTCTAGGAACTTTAGGTAAGAAATCGGTTAAAACTGGCAGGAGTTGGCGAAAATTTAAATGTAAAATTATTCTTTGGCACTTTAATGGTTTGGAGATAAGGTTCTACTTGTCTTTGCTTTGTTGTTGTTTTGTCGCAGGCATCACAGCCATACCTCGTTGCCTTCTTGATATTGCTCGCATGATCAGGCCTCTTCTAATCTAAACATCGGCTCGTGCTAGCTTTAGAATCTATTGAAAATATGCGGAAAAGCCTTCGTCGACATGAAAGGCGAGACAGCACGAAAGCAATCGCAAATTTGCATGGATTCTTTTTTAGAAAATGATCGGTTTGTTTTTTCTTGTTTATAATACTTTTCGATGCATGACGAGATCCCTTTCCGACACCAAAATTCTTTTTCGCATGATCGATTTTAACGATTCTAAGCTATCAGACGGTGGCGAAATTAACGCAAAACAGTTTTTTAGAGATTTAGATTTCCCCCCCTTGAATTTGTGATAATTTTAATATTTTAACGCGCCATGCTTGGTAAATAGAATAACCATATTTTATTTTCGTTCACTTCAAGTATTGAGCTGGTGGAATAATTTGTTTATATAGAAGTTTGCTACGTTGAGGAACGTTTTCTCTCCAAGTTAAACTTTTGTGTAGGACTTAATAAAATGAGCGATTAAAGCATATTTTCATTTTATTTCATGGAAAAATGTTTCCATTCATCCTTTGTTCGTGCCAAAAGAGAAGATATGATAATGTAGAGAACATGCTTACTGGTGTTAGCCCCACCCTCCCGAGAGTTTACGGCTATGAAACCTTTAGTTTCGTGGCCAGCAACTAAAACTAAGTAATTGATACATACCCACTGTAAAATTATGGCCAATTCATGGATCTACTTCAAACTCGGGTGTCCACAAGCGCATACTTCAAAAACATCTACGTTATGGTTGATTTCATTCAATGAACAAGTGCAGTGTACGTCTAGTTAACTTTATGGACAATTTCACGTATTCAGCATCACTCGGTTCACTGACCAAGCAGATTTACTCATCATATCAAAAGGTTTTCACTCATTTTATTGCCATTTTCGTGGCAGATGATGTTTCACCAGGTGAAAATTTGACTTTATTAACTGTGCATATATTTAGAGCATAAAAATACACTTTTTTGAGTGGTAATTGCGTTACAGCTACAATGTAGTTGTTTTGCAGTTCTTTTTCTAACTTCCTGCAGCCAGGTCCGACTTGAAAAATAAATCTGCTATTGACGCTTTTGGTATTTTACCTGCATCAAGATCTTGGAAAAGTTAAACAAGAAGTGTCTTGGTGTATGTTTTGCATTGAGCCAGTTCTCTCAAGAGTGACATTAGTTAAATACAGGCTTTCCAGCTTTCATAACTTCATAATTTTATTTGAATTTTAAAATTTACATATGCACTGGTAAGAAATAGAGTTAAAACAAGTTACTGTCATTTCAATTCATGTTTACCATCTCAAGAAAAGACAAAAAGAAAACAAAGATAAAGTGAATTAATTACTGGGATCTGGTTAAATTGACTTGCAGTTTTTGTGATGTACAGGGGAGCAACTAGATAATTCTTGGTAAAAATCAATTATGTGATGTACAATAAACATGCTACAGTGTGAATCTTTGGCACAGATCATGACTTATGGACCGAGTACAGAGGTGTCCTGATAAGGTGATGGAGGGCTAGGGCAGTAAGTGCTCTGTCATGAGTTGGGTCCCGTCTTTACTTTGATTTAGTTAGAAAATTGTACAAAATGTCTGTTAAGTAATTACACAAATATGTTGAGTAAAGCACACACTAAAGGAGCAAAGTTTGTAGTTACAGGTGCACAGATAACATTTACTAAGCCATTTTGATGTGAAACCATTTTTACATTATTACCGATATGTTGTCATGCAATATTCTATGACTTTGATCATTTTTGGTAAGATGACATTTTACAGTAAAGCTGCTTTAATTTTATATGTCACTTTTCAGACATCATAGTTTTCTTTCATGAAGAGTAGTGTTGTGTTTTAGTGCAGTTCCTTGTCTGATGTGTTTTGGTTAGTTATTTGATTTCAGACCTATGCCAATGTACACAAACATGGTCTCACAATTTGTGAAATGCTAGAGAAAACATTTTAAAAAAATATTATTAAATTATAAGGTGTTCTAGAGATTTGTGCAAAATTATTTCAAATTGATATTTATCTCTAATACAGTTTTAACATACCCTTTGTAAAACATCGTTCCCAATAGTTCCATAAGCAGTAAATGGATAAGTCAATCTTGTCGAAACATCTGAATGTTGTTGCAAACTAGTATAGTTGTCTGAACAGCACCTGTGTATCTTTACATGAATGCCTTTCTGGTCTTGATATCTGTAGGAGGAAGTGTGAAATTATTAAAATAATGTAGTTGGTTTTATTTCTCATTATTTACCATAAAGGCATGGAAAAAGAGAGCCCTGGTATCATTATTCACTCGAAGTCTTTCTGTTTCTGTGCTAAATCCTTCACTAAGATAAGGAAGAATCTTATTAGATGATTGACATCACGTTAAACGGAAAGCAATGGCTTGGCAGGGTAGAACTAAAGAGGCTGAAAGTATTTAGCAGATTTCAAATGATTAGGATGACAAAATACCAGAACTGCCCACTGACAAAGACAGCAAGAAAAACAAAACCTATGAAATGATGTGGACTGCTTTTAGACAAAAGTCTACACAAAAATTCACTAAATTTATTGTACCTTATGAATGTAGCAAGATGTTACTGAATTAAGTTAAGGGTCATTCCATAGTATTCTCCAGTTGCAGAGACTACATTCAGAGATGTTTATTATGAAATATCTTAAATTGTAGACTACAAACCAGATGCAGACTACTGTTGTGTGGTAGATGTCCATGAGAGCTATCCTCAACAGTAGTTTAATTCACTCTGTATAAGATGAGTAGGATGCAGCAGTAAGTTATATGACTTTTGCGAAGTCAACATGGAAATTTCATTATTTTTGTTCTACCAAACTTAAGTGAGAAGTTCTCTGAATCTTGGATAAATTAAAAAATATCTTCCTGCTTGATTTGTTAGGGCATTACATTTAGTTAAATATAATTGCTAAATCATTTTACCAATGTTTCAAATGTTTCCAATGTAATTAACAATTCTAAGCAATGGCTGTTGAGGAGACTAGTTACATTGCAGATACTATATCAGGATACTGCGAATAAAAATGCTACAAAAAATACATAATGGACAAATTTTAGCACTTGAGCAACATAATGCAGTGTTGTACACAATATTCATTGGATAGAATAGTTCAATTTACCCCTAAGGTAAATTTCAACTTATAAACTTCTATCTAGGAAGCTTCATTTGGTCACTCACAAAAAAAATGCTGCAGAAACTACATTTTGCCAATGGAAAGCAAACATTATATAATTCCAATGATAATTTTTGAATCAGCTGTTTTAGAAAAAAGGAATAGTAGTAGAGTCTATCTTGAGGTCTTGCCAAAAGTTTTACAGCTTTTAGTTTTCTTCTAAATTAACAGTTTTTCTGTAGTCTCTGCAACAGCTATTTCATGATTTGTTATAATAAATTCCAATTTATGCAGCAATGCTGACTTGTCACGGCATAACATCGTTTGACAAGCAAAGCTGAGACTCTTTTACTATATTGTAAAATGTAACGGTGGCTAAATTGAAGACTTTTTAAAAACTGACATCCAGGGACAAAATACGGTGGAATAACCCTAAAGTTCATTTTGTCAGAGGTGGCATCACCTAGTGGTTAGGGCTATGGATTTGTAATCCGGAGGTCCTTCATTCAAATCCTGCTCCCTGCTAGTAGATGGATTTGTGTTTTGTGTCCCAGATTCAACTTCGCCAACTGGTCAGCCTCCCCCCCAATTTGGGATTTTAACAAGTTTCTGTTTAATTTACAATATTTGTTTGCTTGTTTCAGTGTCCTCAATTAGTACAGTAGTGCTTAAACACTTCAACACTTAAATAAAGTAATTCTTTTTCCACTTTAAAGCTGTAGATAAGAGTTTTAATAACTAATATATATATAAAATAATTATTGAATCCTGCTTCTGTGTGAAGAATTCTGCAGACGGTTGACCTATGAGCTCTGCATAATTTTTCATATCATACCTAGCCTTGGCTTGTAGTTCTCTCTTAACATTACCATAAGAAATTCTCCTCACATACAGGCTTAGCCTTGCATGGGTATAATTACAATGATTTCAGACCTATTGTTGTAGTGGCATAGTGGAATTAAGAGTACATATAGCCGGCTTCAGCTTGATCAGTGCCACATGCTCTGGTACAAAATTGACCTAACATCTTACTTCAGAGGCTAATGGAAACTATTACAGCTATTACAATGTTACAAATTCACTACAAAATGAGAAATTACAATTTGTACTAGTCCCTTTTTACCTTAAGTAACAGACTGCCTGATTATGCAAATTCTAGTTTTGAGAAATTGTTGCATTGCATGTGCAGCTCATCCCAAGAACAAAGGACATGGAAAATACCTACATCCTGAATACATAACTGCAGTTTTAAAAAAACATATTTTGGTGTTTTTAGGAAAGGAAAATAAGTGCTTAACTGCTTTGCATCTTTGTTTACAGTGACCAAAGTAGCAGAAATGTTTGATTTGTAAATGAAAAAAAGTAATTTATTTGCCCACAAAACACAGTGATAGGACATTTCTACGCTGAAAATGAATTAGAATTGTCAATGATTTATCGAAAGTGTTTTTACTCAACCCTGGATAGGATGCTTATCTATCACAGAGTTACCTCAAAACAGTAAATTGTCATTAGCTGTTTAGACACCTAGGCATTGTGAGTGTAGGACACAACACAGTGACCTCAGCCCGGGTTTAACCTCAGACGGCTGGATCTGGATCATAGATCCAGTGTGCTAACCATTAGCCAACCATGCCTCAAGAAGAGATTGGGCCATGAGTTAGGTCAATCCCTGGCTGTTGTCCAGCTGTAACTGACAATGGACAATTAAGAGAGAGAAATAAAAGGAACTTCATTTGTTTTCCAGGTTACAGAGACTCGGGACTGTCAGGAAGCCAGGTGGGGTTTATTTTGACTTACATAAGATTATAGACCATTGTAAAGCAATTAGTATGTAAGTTCAAGAGAAGCAAAAACAAAGTGCTGCCACTTGCCATGCACTATCTTTGAGTGGTCTATCTACAAGAGCAGCACTTTTTTTTATTCAGTATATTTTGTTTTTTATTATTGACCGGATAAGGCAAAAGGGAATTTTGTGTAGCCTACTTCAAATTGAGGCAGCTAGAAGATCAACAAATTAATTTAAAGCAAATTCCCCGAACTCTCACAAGTACTGGTTTATATACTGGTAATGATAATTGTGTAGCCATATATGTGGTACTTTTTGTCTCAGTTTTCAAAATATCCTATTTTATTATCCTACTAAATTGCTTATAATCATAGTGGAGTTATTTTTGCAAATACGTAATGCAAAGTCCCCTTTGTGTTTGTCAAAATCAACTTTCTGAAGCCAAACAGATTCCGGTCACAGGAGACTTCACTGGTTGTATATAATAGGTCACAATTCACTGTAGATTCTCTCCTAATGTGGCTTGAGTTATTCTTCGTACTGTTGTGATCTTTTAGTGTTGTGCCTCATACCTTTTGCCCAGATGTAACAGAAATTCTACACGTGGCAACATTGAGAGAACTGAAGCATTTGTTATCTCTAAAATGAGTCTAACAAATAGGGAGACTACTTAACGGATTTGACAAATGCCCATTAAGAAACTTTACTTATGCTTGGTGAAAAAAGACTTTCAACTTATTTTGCAAATGTGACCATTCAGGGGAAAACACTGGAACATTTTTTCTCTTGGGTTTAGGGTTAGGGTTATGTGTAGTTGCTGTTGTCATGAGTAGCAGATTGTAGATAATATCACTGGAAGGTATAGCAAGTATAATGTCTGTAATGCAGTATTGTTGGCAAAATGGAAAGAACATTGATAGCATGTGGTCCCAGGTGTCCGGCTGTGCATCAGTTTTGCAAGAAAGCAAGCAAAACTAAGACCTTTGAATAAACAAATAAGTTATTCTTGAATGCTTCAGTGGACTGCCTGAGGGAGGGAAGCCAAATGTGACCCAATCATAAAAACTTTGGAAGACCAAACCTTCCTGGTCAACCGAGACCATAGCTCAAGGCAGAATTTAAGATTAACTGTGTAGTTAATTCTTTTAAAAGGCTGTCTGTGCTATTTTTAAAAGTTACTCCCTCTGGAAATTATGTCTCTAGTTATATTTTTAGTTTAGAATATTGATCATGAATCAAATCACATTTGTTAACCTTTTTGAATATGTCCCTTAGTAAGTTTTCAATTTGATGACCCTTGAAGAACTGTGTATACTTATCTTGATGTCTGGAAATATCCTGGAAATATTCAAAATCCCATCTCAGTACACAATGAAAGTAATACAACTCGTCATGTGATGACCCTGCAAAGCTCTTTTGGTTGCACCAAGATGGCTACCAATTCTGGGTTAAAACATCTGGACTTTGAACAGCTAAAAAAGCAGTTTTCACATATTGTCCGCAAAAAACGTTGACAATATCTTAAAATATTACTAAAAGTATTAGGTTCAAACCAGAGCTACGAAAATTCATTTCAGTAGCACCATAAAGTTCTATAAATAATGTCACATGGAAACACTCAAGACACTGTAAAGAAAAACAGACGCCTTGATAAGCTAGCTGCAGACTCCTTTCATTTATAGTGTTGTCTACGGACAACGACTCTCCTGTTTACCAGAGGGTAGCCTCCTCTGAATGTTATGAAAAGTATAGTTAGCATGTTTGCACCTGTCAACGTATCCTGAGGCATTGCATACTGAACAGTATATGTAAGTTTTGTAAGGCTGTTTGGGATTCACATATGAGAAGATGGACTCGAAGAGAAAGGTCATCACTGAATGTTCCCTGTTATTTTAGCTGTTAGTGCCTACAGTACATATGTAACATATATTTTAAGTTAGTGTGGAGTTCAAAGAATTTAATTAGAATGCTGTGGGTCTTTTTGTTTTTGGACAACAGGTCACAATACTTAAATGGTACTGCCAGTGTAAAATCTAACTGATAGGATATTAAGGAAGTGAAAGTATTTTCCTGTTGATACAGGAAAGTTACTTCTTTAAAACCTGAGTGTCCCTCTTATAATATAAGAGCTCTGACATATATTGTTCTGTTTTGTAAATCAACATGATTATTTTTAATCAACAGGCTGGTCTTCCTCCACCACTGCAGACTTCTCATGATGTATCTTTGTCAAGTCCAGACTGTAAGTAAACTAAGTGGAATGATTATCAGGGAAAGAATCATATCTTTAGAAGCGACGGAATGCTCTCAAGGAACAACCTGAATAGTTCACAACACCCAAAATACTTACCCAACCAGACATTGCTGACAATATGCCGGTAACTGTCAACCAAAATAAAATGAAAAACACCAACCCTAATCCTTACCATTAATCCAATCCTAGCCCTTAGCTAATCTGATGTCAAGGATGTCTGTGGCAGGTTTTGTTTGATTAAATTTGTACCCTGAACTACTTTTCTACAGGAAAGTGTAACTTCATTTACTGACTGTAGGTTTTTTATTCAAGAAGGGACATAGAGATTGACCAGTTCAGTTTAGGTACTACGTGCGTATACACAAATACCTCAAACCTATATACATGTCTAATATATAGGGAGTGGGGAATGCGCGAGGCTATGTCCATAAGTGTTGTTCAGATTGATGTTACCAAACTGTGTATGTGAAATAGTTATGTAATCACGCAAATAAATCTAAGGTGCTTGTTCTGTAAGGAGACGAAAGTAATTGAAGGTTATCATATACCTTCAGAGGTGTCACACATCCATGCAATGTCAAATTAAAACGTGTTGAGCTGGCTATCAAAATGTCAAGAGTTTTGAAATGAATTGTCAAATTTTTAGTGACCTTTAAATGTGAACATCCAAATCATTTTTTTTAAACCCTTTTGAAAGCTACAAGTCAAAGGGAATTATTCCTTTGCCCTCAAATTTAGACATTGTTGAATTTTTAGACCTCTAAATGCAAGTGTCTGAATCACCTTCTGAAAGCTACAAGTCAAAACAAATTTCATTTTTCGCATTTATAATTTGCCCCTCAGTTTTGGAAGGAAAGTCATAATATACCACCAAAGAATCTTGTAGCAACTACACTTCAGTAGAAGATTCAAAGTCTACACAAGAATGGGTCAAAAACACTTAAAAAATTATCCTGTGACGTGACAGAAATAATTAAAAATATTTTGGAACTTTTTGAAGGATGTATTTTCTATCAGGCAGGCTATTCAACTGGGCAGTCTGAGCCAAAATGGTTCACTTACTAATTTATTTTTGTGATTTGTCAATGACCACACCGTTGCTCCCAATTGGCAAACTCTTCCAAGAGAAGAGGAGTTCGGTAGTTTGAAAGCTAAGATTCAGAATTATCTTACTGTGGTCAATATCAGTAGACAATTTCATGGCTTGTGTTTGTAGCCAATATAACATGCATTCGGATTGGCCACTTCAAGGGCATTATTCTCCTGTAATGCCCACAGGCAATTATGAGCCTGCAAAAACAAAGCAAAAAGCCATATAATCAACAACTTATTAACCTTGAATGGTCATGCAGTCTTCATGGAAAAATCTCAACCCTCAGCCTGGCCATATTGACCTTGTTATATCTCTGTCAATATGGCAAGGTCTTGGTTTGAGATTTTACCATTAAGAGTAGAAATTCTTGAGTATTGAATGGTAACTTACATTTTACATTTGCCTGGTGAGGAATTGAAGTCATGACAATGTGTCTTGTTATTTTATGCAAACTGACTCACTGACCATGCATCAAAGTTCATGTGTGTAATTGAAAGAATTTTACTTATTGCATTAACAAGGATCCTAAAATGTTCTATTGGTGTAGGTAAAAAAACACTTTCCCAAAATTTTCTGTTAAAAATGTATAAACTTTGTTGACAGAAACTGATGGAAGTAAAAAATAGCATCATGACCACGAATTGAAAAATTATTAGTGTTTCTAGTATTTGATAACGTTCGTCTTTATTCAAGAAAGCCTTGTTTTGTGTTATCAGGAGTGCTTCCAAACAATAGATATATGTTTATTTGGCTGATATTTCATTTTACAGCTTTCAAATCAAGTATATTATTTTATTTGTCTTATTTTTCAGTGCGTGAAGTAAAATCAAAGTAAAGTTAATCAGGCATAACTTTTCATTAAAGCTGTGATAATAATCAGTTATACCACTTCACAGAAATGTTATTAGTCTAAGCTGCTATAAGTTGATCATGCACTTAAATTCAAAGAGTTAATTGTAGTTTTCACACTAGTGGTTAAATAATGGTGTTGCAGTGGTGGCTTTTATATCAATTGATTGTTAATATTTTTCAAAGTAAGATTTCAATTATGTTTTAACTGTCAAAACTTTGCATATTATGTGTAAAATGGATGACAGTCAAATCAATATTACGATTTGTTTAGTTGCATACAGTGTAACCTAAGATGCATGTGCTTAAACATTCAGTCAGGCTATTTTGTGCTTCTCAGTTAAATGCCCCTCTGTGTTATCATGAATGCTGAGTATTTTCATTGTGATTGCTGTCAAGGTATTCAATTTGACCGTCAGTATCTCGATAACGTTTATCCTACATAAACCTTTGAAGATTACAATGCTATGTTATCAAGGTTAGAGATTCTTGTACCAGGAGTTCATTGAGGCTCATTAAACTAGCAGTACTCATCTCCTAGAACTGAAAAGGGCCTCTATATTGTTTACAATACTTGATGCAATTTGTGTTATGTGCTTGACTGATTAAAGGGCATCCTGTTGCTACAACCACTAACTCCAGATCTAAGCTTTTGGTTAATGTGATTGAGTCAAGGTTTTCACCATAAAACACCTACTATACAGATTTTGAGCTGACTTTCAAAATTACTTTCTTGGTCACATTCATCTTCTTGCCAAATATTATTTGTTTTCTAAAATTTTATATAGCACTAAAAGTGTATTGAGAAAATTGAATAATTAACAAAAGGCTGTACTTTAAATTTTTTTTCTGCACATGGCCAGCATTTCCTAGGGTTTACCATAAAACAGTCTGTGTTGGCCAAAAGCATGGTTTGATTACTCAACAACTAAGCTGAATTATTTCTAAACTATTAGAAAAATTTACAAACTCTTTAAAAGTAGCAGTCTCCTGCAGGGAGTTCCACCCCTTATGGTTTCATACGTTTTCTTTGTTTAGCAATTTTGAAATATACATTTGCTTGAAACAATGCAGAGTTTATAACATAGTTAACGAGAAAAAGAATATACAGCCAAAGAACAGAAGGAGGCTTGCTATTTCTCTTTGCTTCCAGGTGTTTAAAGATATATGTGTTATGTACTGCGTAAACACTTATGAAAATGAAATAAAATGACCCTAGAAATACATGCATGGTATAGAAATATCACCAATTAAGATATTTACTGTATAATTTGGATGTAAGTCTAATTAACCTTGTTTGTGGTTTAGCTGAAATAATCAAAATTCCATGAGTGGCATGAAAATTATGTAAACAAGTGATAATTAACAATAATATTCTTCCTTCCATGGTAAAATTGCAATTATGAACTTTCTAGATTGTTGATCTTGAACTTATGAGAATAGTGTACATTCTCTCTGTGGTTGTGGTGCTCTAGCTGAAACTCTTTACATTATTCTCGAATATTTAACAGTGGGTGTTTCCAGAAAATATCCATACCCTACCATGGGCGGCATGAACAAATTTAACCCCCTCACCTTCGCAAATTCCCAAATGTTTCATTCCCCCCCCATGTCCTCTGAATTCCCTCCTCCCTTCCAGATTTTTGTTTGTTTGTTTGTTTGTTTTTTGACTTTTACCATCTGGAATCCTAGTTTGACTCCCTACGACTTCCAATCAAAGAGATTTTGCACTTTTACATCATCCCAAAGATTTACCAATTGTTTACAGTGCTTGAAATTGCAAGAGATATTCATGATCAAATGCATTTGTGACTTAATGTTCAGTGACTTCCTCCTTTTCAGTGTCAATTTTGTAGCTAGTGCTCGACTAAACTAGTGAAGGAATATAACTGTGTAAAAGTTGCATGTTAATTACTATGGAAATCAGAACATGCATGGTCAAATCCTGTCTAATATACCTTCAGTATTAAGAATGATATTCACTTGTTCAGATTCCATTAAAGCAGTTTCTTTATGAATTTGTATTGCTGATGCATTGTAAACAAACATGGTGGGTCGGCTTTCATCACAAACATTTTCTGACGAGAAATTCATTGAGGCCTCTGGGGATTTTATTGCTTTTCTTCCATAAATGAAAATGAATGCATGCATGATTGATTGATGCTTGTCTTGTATCTTGCTTCCATTGTAGTGAGTAGTGTGGTCAGTTTGTTTGTGGTTGTGTGCAATTGTCTGTCCCCACTGGAACAAAACCCAATGCCTTCAGAATTCCAATTGTATGTACCCCCATTTCCAGTCGAAAGAACCACCACCACCTTTGCCCTGGGAATTCCAAAATGCCCTGTGGTAGGTATGGATATTTTCTGGAATCACCCAATGAGTTTGTGTGGGAACTCGTACTCACTACGCTTCCCATGTAAGTTTCCAAACAAAGTTTTGACATCAAAGCTTTGACAATTCTAATGCCAAAGAGAATGTATGCAGTGGAAATAAAGAGTGCAAAAAGCTTTCTGCAGAGACTAAATTCAGCACTTTGCAGTGCATTTTGGCTCGGTTGTACTTTCCATTATTGTTGATTTTATTACTGGTATGTGTTGGGTAGTACTATGGGAAAGACAAGTGCATAACCTTCATGGTTTAGAGTCATCTGGTTAGTGCTGCTGAGTACCATTTTAAAAATTTAGTTGAGGACATAATAAGTCACTGCAGGACACTGAATTATTTGAATGAAACAATGAAGTTCAGAAGAAAACAAAAATGGCTAAGGCGAGTAATCCTGAGTGCCACTGAGTAGAACTTGGAATCACCTCTGTCAACCGCCAAACTTGTACTTTTAAGAGTGGTTGCACAAGTATTACTAATTTTTTGCACTAATATAAGTCCTCCCAAATTTACTAGTCTCTCCATTGCTGCAGTCCGAAAACATTGTAAAATGATCATTTTGGGGCATAAATCTTGCATTACCACGCTTGTGTTTCCATTGGATACATTCATATTGCCACTGGAAATGTCAGAAACTTTGTGTTAAAACTTGCGTGGTGTCATGCTCAACTGGGAAGAGTAGCAAGTTCTTTGAATTGGTAGTTACTAAAATGCAGCAAAACCCAAAACCATCCAGAAGTACCCCCAATTCAGTCACACCCACTCAAACAAACCACAATGCCTGATGGACCTACAAGGGAAGAGTTTATAGGGAGCAATCTACTTATGTCTCGGTGGCTGGGCTACTCTCTACTTTACTTTTATTACCTGAATGCTATGGAATTTTAGTATGTCTTGTCCAGTTGCCACCTGTTCGCCTTCTTTTCTTGCAGCAAACATAGCTGGAATACAACTAGCAGCTATTGGTTGCTATTGTATCCAGAGTGACCAGGTGTAATGAGTGACAGATGTATTTACAGGCTACAGTCATTCCCACGCTTGTTTTTTTTTCTTGTTATTTTGGTAAAGGTTTCTACATTACTTGTACAAGGAACAAGAAACAACATATCAGAAAGGCTAGATAGAAGTTTTCACCCATCTGATCTACAAGGCTCAGAGCCATGAGAACTCAAAATTCAATCTTTAAACATAAAAAAAAATTTCATAACCAGTCACAAGTATTAGTTTCTATCAGTTGATGGATTAACTTGTTAGCATTTAACTTTGATTTATCTATCGATTTTGACTTTTTGACTGGCTTTCAAATTGATTTTCCACCCTAGGACAATAACTGAATTTCTGTGCACATTGAAAGCTCATTTTCACACCAATATCTGCAATTCCCTTTGTTGCTTTACCTAAAGGCTAGTATGCTAAAGTGAAGAAGAGATGTTATCCTTTCCAAATATTTACAAGTAATTTGGAACACATTCTGTGTATTCGTAGAATTGAGATTGAGCAAATAAATGAAACTTTATGGACATTTATTATAAGGTTTATGATAACCTTCTTTTGTTTAACAATGGAGAAATAGACTGTGGAATGAGGCAACACTAATGCATTTCAAAAGTCTCCCTGTGCATATCTCAAAGAAAACGAAGCAAAATAGTTTTGCTTACGTTACCATTTTAGCTTTGTTTTCACCTGTCCACACTAATGAATTTTCATTCAAAAATGAATTCTTTTTTTGTGAGTTTTCGCCTATTGTCTGCACTAAAGTGTCTGAAAACACTGATGTAGGAAATAGTATATGAAGCCTCTGTTTTCATCCGCCACACTAGAATTTTACAAGACGATGCTTTTTCTAAAGACTGATCCACCTTTGATTTGTTTTCGGAAGGTGTAAAGGTTCAAAAGGTTAAAATGCATCAAAATGTATGTGTTTTCATATTAAAATGCACAATAGTGGGCCTGAGCCTGACAAAATTAATGAAGAAGTGCAGATAAAATGATTGTATATTTTTAATTGTAATTATTCCATCAAATCTGAAAATGTATCGCCCATTATGCCTTGGCTGATTGTGCTCAAACAATACAATTTTTTCTGATAAGTTGCATCATAATTATAACACTGCTGTTTTCATTGTTTTCAGGGAGAGGAAGGAAGTACAAGTCAAGCAAAACTAACAGCTCTCTGTCTGTAAGTCTGCCTTAAAATCACAGTATTTATTGAGACCAATGTTACAGAGAATATTCCTGTTAGGAGAAAACATAGTGTCTAAGTAATTTTGGGGCAAAATCAAGGCTTTCTTAATCAGCGTTTCTTGTTAACATGCATTATTTATGGACTTACCTTGGCTAAGAAGAGTTGAAATGGTTGAGGCAGCCATCTTGTAACCACATGAAAATGTGCAATTCGACCTTGGTATGTTACTGATCTCTAACCAAGTAATTATCAATGAATAACAGGGAATATCTGTTATATGAGAAGTAACCAAAACCCACCCACAAGGGAGGAGAGGCAAAAAACTCCTTGTCACAGTAGGCTATTCACTAACAGTGACAAGCTTTACTAAGCTGTGGTTTTTTAATGCTATATCTTTGAGAAGAGCTGGTGTTTGGAATGATTTTATAAAGAGGTTTTTAAGACATCTAAAGATTTACAAAAATGTTTTTCCAGACTGGCAGACTAAAAAAGAAACACTCAGTAGTTATTGTCATTCCTTGCAGTGCTGATGGATTTAAAACATGCAGCCGAGAATGATTAATCCCTTGCATCACCAGAATTTCTGGCAAATGCAAAGTTATGAAATGTTTTGGTTTTGTAGAAATCCCTCCTTTCTGAAGCCAATCAACAGCTGTGAAGCTTAAAATGTTAAACATCTGTTTAAATAGGAAGGAAAAGCTGTCAAATTCTTTCCCTGACTGTGGAAACTGTGGTTTCTTCTTTTGGTATAAAATTACAAGCAAACAGTGATGGCTCTGTTAAAGATCACTGTCACTCATTGTCACATGATAGCCTAATCAGAAGTTGAGTGCTTGTGATTGGTAAAAAACATGACCAAGATCATTGTTTAGATGCTGGGATCATCTTACAATAATTAGATTATAGTCCTAATGTTGCCTGCATGAGGCACTGTTAGGAAGCAGATAAAATAAGCCAGACAATACTTGGCCTGTTATTTAGTGCAGTGATTTTTCTAAAAGGTTTTTCCATGTGGAGACATCCATATCCTCATCAAAGGCCTTTACTTCCCTACCATGCCAGGGGAAAGGTATTATTGATATCTCTGAGTACATTTGAGGCATTTCTATTGAGCAGTGTTGTTTGAATATTGGGTTTATTTACACGGATGTCACATCACTTTGACTTCAAGTTGTGTCCTCAGAGATGAAACAGAAGGTCTTAAATATTACCTGCGTCATTTCTCTCAGCTAAGATTGTGAGCCTAAATAAGTCATAACAGGATGTAGATAAGCCTTGTGGAGATTTCAGAACTTCCAAGAGCCTCTAAAAGCGATTTCTTGATCCCATATGCTGAGTAACTTGAAACAACTGTTACTCCACTGTGACCCCCTGCGAAAAGACAATTTACATGTGCTTTTCCTCTGCAATTATTGTTTAGAATATGTGTAAATATATAAAAGTATGGTGCATAGTGAAATGACAAGCCAGTGCTTTTATAAGTGACTGCTGTCGTCATTTGCCTCTTGATCTTGGTTTATCTTTCTTGTGTGCTTTGGCATCTAATATACATCCTTTTCATTCTTTGGAATGCTAAAATTAAACATTGTTGGTTCTTTTATAGGTCTATTCGCCTGGTGCTGATGACATGATGCCTCATCCTGGGGATGCCCTAACTCAATCTCATTATTCTCCAAAAGGAGGAATATACGCAGACACCTACTACATGGGTAAGAAGGATTATCACTTCGCATGTTGCACAGCACATCATGCCTTCTTGCATTGTGCTCTTTGACCACCATTTTGGAAGAATCCTTCTCTTGTTACAGTCTACCACTATCCAAGCCTTTCTCTTTTCCTCCTTTGTTTGAGCAGAGCTCTCTATTTCTTGTTTGATTGCTGGACTAGTTATATTATGTGGTATGACATAGCAGCACTAGGTACTAAGTATAAATGAATTTTAATGTTAGCGTAACTCTTCTTTAATCTTACCTGACATTCCTTTGAGGGTTCTCTGTGTTTGATAAAATGAAGCCTTGAAGAACGACGGTTAAATCTCATCAGGCTATCTGCTCTTGTTAAAATCTTGATGTGTATTGAAAGCAGTGTTCTCTATGATTTTTGCACAACTTTTAAAGAACAAAAATGAATGCAAGAGTTTTGTATCCATAAGTAGGAGAGATAACTACACAGCTATGCAACTTGTTGTTGCTGTTGCAAAGACACATGTGTTAAAGATGAAGATTCTCACCAGACGATTAATGATTACAAGTCTGTTAAAAGACCTGCAGTGGCTTAAATCCACACATGATGACTTTTTCATTGCAGGCCATTTCAGACACAAGATAGTGTTGTGGTAAAGGCTGTTATATGCATTTGGGCTCATAAACACTTGATTTGTGGTTTCCAGCTGAAGTAACATTTATTCTGTCATCAACCAAACATCAGTTTTGTATCAGTGATTTTCCTTTTGCCAGAGTGTTTTTTTCTTTGGACAATTTTAATACATCGATGAAGGTCTTTTGAATTTTCAGTCCCCACAACCCTCTGCCTGTGAAAATGCTGTTGTTAGCTTTATAGTTTCTGTGACAAAACATTTGCAGTTTATTACTCTTATATTCAAGAATGTAGACTGGATTTATACTTCATGAAAAGGCAACTACAATCCATGAAGATAACCCTCCATTCCATTCTGTGTTCTTTTCTGCGTTCATGCAGTGGCATCTGGCTAAAAGATTATCATTGCACCAGATGAGAAAGATACACCACCATGTTATAGCTGCATCATGTTTTGTTTAATCTTCTGTTCAAACTAATTCCTGTTAACTGCTGAAATGCATTTAGATGTTTTAGATCTGTTAAACTTGCAGTTATGACTTCAGTAGTTAGTGAGTATACTTGAGTAAAACGTTGATTGCTTTTCTCCTGATCACTGGATCTTAACTTGCATATTTGACCTGACTTCCTGTATTTGATATAAACCTAAGATTGTTGCTGATTCCAAGAATTCCTAGCAGTGTTGTAATTTGCCTACACCACCCTAACTGCACAAAACTCCCTGCAACAGTTACACATGTACAATGAATTGACACTGTTGACATATATATAAATTCATCTGTGTTTAAATATTGCTTCCCATAGCAATTTTGTTACTGTACGGGAAGTAGATAGGTTTTGCTATTTTGGTCATTGTTGCTTCTCTTCTTTAAACTTAAGACAATAAGACAATTTAATTTTGAAGGCAGTATTCAGTTTTAGATTATCAACCTTATTAGTACAAAAAGCAAATAGGATTTGATAGTTACATGTAGGTTTTTTCCTCTAGGTCAATACATTTAACCTTCAGGTCCATATCAATTTGCTCATTTCCTGATTCACACGAAAGTGACCTTACTATAGTGTCCATTGTTTTTCCTTGCAATCTGTAGACACACAAACTTATGCTCTTTACCAAGTACAATATAGTTCCAGGGCATCTGCTATGAGTTTTTTTAATTGCATTAAAATGTTACTTGTTCAATTTTGGTTACTCATTAGTCATTTTCTGTGGCTTTGTGGCAGTTTTGTTTTGACTCTCTCTGTCTTGCTGAAACCGTTACTTGCAGAAGAAGTTACCTAACATTCTTGAACTGCAATAGTGTACTAAGGTTATTGCAAACATTTCTGAAAGCATTAGCTTTATTAACTTGATTGTGTTAGCTATCCAGTTTGTCAGTTGTCACTGAGATGATTTTGATATCCTAAACATTGTGCTGCAGCAGACCAAATTTCAAAGTTTTCCAAACTGGTTTTTACTAATAATGGTGTAGTAATCCCGTCACCTATAGCTGGCCTTTAATTTAATTAATGGTTTCATACATGTACATGCTTTGTTAAAGGTGATTCTTCAGTTTCTTTTTTTTTTTAATGGTGACGTGTCTTTTTGGCTGGTTTATTTATAGATCATGGCTCACCTGATCCATGGGGCCACAGTAGTCAGCTTGGCCCAGGATCGTATTCAAGTTCAGCAGGGTCATATAGCAACAGTTACGGCATGCATCCAAGAGACAGCATGGTAAGTCATGTGTAGAGCAGTTTTCAGTCACATCTTTGCTTTGGTGTTTTGTAGCTGGGAAGTTTGGTTTTTACTTTTATGTTTATGATGAGGGGTTTTGTTTATTTGTTTGTTTTTAGAGCGATGTTCGTGGTATTCCTGTTTCAGCATTAGCAAAGGGTCCAGCTATTCACCAGTCTAGGGTGGGCACTGTTTATGGTGTTAGATGCACATACACCCGTACATTGTACGGTCAGCAATGTGCTGATCACTTGAATCTTTTAACCACTCCAAAATAAGCTCAGCTAAAGCTCTAATCATTGCCTGGGTAGATGCGCAAGGTGCTGGTGGCTTTAAGGGTTTTGGTGCTGTTATACACTGTTAAACTCAGTTAGCTGGACATGCTGTGTTTGATCTTGCTCCTAAGTTGCCATATTTATATTTCCTTACACTGGTTGCTAAAACAGTATTAGACTGTATGTGTTATACAATGTCTCAGTAGAAAGAGAAGCTGCTCTTCAAAATATAATAAGTTGATTCTGAGATTTTTGTTGTCTACCAAAGTTGGATTTTTATGTTTTGTCATAACACCAACGCTACAGAAGCTAATTAATAATTTTTTCAAACCTCCAAAAACAAATTTAATTGTTAATTTACAAATCAATGTCCAAGAGATTCGGAAAGTTGGAAACCTCTGACACTGGCTGATGCTAGCACAAGCACCATGCCACTTTGTTTTGTTGATTTGCAAATTTTTCCTGGATTTGATGACAATTCTTGGATTTGTAGCTGAATATATTGGGTCTATATTATTACTCACCATAAGCTTGCTGTTCTCTCCTCAATCTTAGAAGTGTGTCTTCATCTCTCAGCTTTTATCTTAACAGCTTATGTGTTGTAAAAATTCTTCATCAAGTCAACTTAATAATAATATATAAAACTTGACTTACTTACTAAGATTGCATATATACTTGTTAAATGATGAATTGCCAGTGTTAGATTTTGTTTGTGTGACTGGAATGTCATGCTGGTAGTGGTCATCCTCACTCCTCACATGTTCGTTACCGTTTTACTTAGTTTAATTACTTGTAAAAAATTGTGAACATTATTTTGCTTACTTGAAAGAAAGGGCCCAGTATTTAATAGAAATCTCGCAAATTGGATCTGGTTAGGTATTTTTTTCTACCTTGGTTACACAGTGTCAACTGACCGGTTTTTGTACACTACACTTGTTTCCACAGGGATACCATCACCTGCCTCATGGTGAGCCAATGGATAGACTTTCATCACTGCCACCTATGACATCCTTTAGGCAGTCTGCAATGCACCATGGACAATCATCTCCCTACCTTCATTCTTCAGTCTCACCTCCTCTCAATGGAAGTGACCCAATGGGTATGATATTTACCTTAAAGCCTTTCCAGTGCTTGAAAAAAACCATTGAAATTGGATATTTGGATATTGTTCTATCGGCATAACTCTGGCATAAACTTTCTCAGAGGAGTAAGAGCCAGTAACTGTAAACTGTCTGAGATTCAGGCTAGTGATCTATTGCCTACCAAAACAAGAAGATGAAAAACCTCTAAAATATAATTTACCCTGTTTCAATTGAAAATTCAATTGTGGAGCCAATGGGTTTATCAGGGATCCAGGTGTCCTTCTATTTGTTATAACATGGGAAGATTTTTTAGACTGCCCTCTATCAGATGCCTTCACTACTAACCTGGTAGCCTGCATAGCAAATGTTTGTGTGGGTTTGGAGAGCAAAGAAAGACCAAGGAACAGGATTTTTGATGTTTGCCCACATGGAAAATAGGACAAGAACCATAAAGAAAAGGAAAGAGAGCCCTCATCCCATTTTTTGGGGTGGGCAAAACAACGCTTGCTATGCAGGTCACTAAACTGGGATTATCTTGTGATACACTTGCATGTGATTTTCCCATTAGAGACCACATAACTAGTCATCAGCAGATAAATTACTCATCCAATAACCAGTGCTGTATGTAAGAGATTGTTTCATTATGATTTCCAAGATCAAGTACAGGGGTTGAAAATTCAATGCATAGTCGATGCTTTTTATTTGTTGTGTTGTTTGTTCATGTTTTGTCTCTCTTTTTCTCACCATGCATTAATATTGGCATAGTAATTGCTTGTTGATGATTGTATGCTTTTTCTCATTTTCCATGTAGCTACTCACAGTTCAAGGGTCCCAACATCTGGTTCACAGACAGGAGACACACTTGGCAAAGCCTTGGCATCAGTAAGTGTCAAAGGTGTTGTGAAAAAAAACCCCCGATAAACTCAGTTGAAGTTTTAAGAATCAAACCTGAACCAATGTTAAATTAGTAACGATCTGCACATCTTTGAAGCAGAATAGCAGGTATCGACAATCACTGTCACTCCCAATTAACATAAGAAATTATTTTGCAGATTTACCCCACAGACAATGGTGGTTCATACTCTTCAAACCCATCAACACCAGTTGCTTCTCCTCCTCCCTTGGCAAGCGTGAATGAAAGGCCCTTGTCAGGTAGGACATTACGTATTATTGTCTAACTGTCTGACATTCCTTGTGTCGTTTTAAGGGTAAATAGGTGACAGTGGGAGATTGACAAAAACTGTCTCCTATGATGGGAGGATTTTGTCTCTTCCCCCCCCCCCCCCCCTCTCTCCACGCAAAAACCAACATCTCCAAATTCCAATTTCACTAGGATAGAGGACCCACATAAAAACCGATATGGCTTCCTCTCTAAGTATTGAAATTTACTTATCCATGTTTGTGTGATACTTGTCTTTAAATTTTACTTTGAGTGGTTTAACTGCAGACCGAAATGAGATTATTGTAATTTATGACTACTAGCAATGGTAATTATAGATAAATAACATTGGTATATATCATTATTGCAGCTGGCTCTGGAACTTCAGGACATTCTGCAAGCTGGGGAAGGGCTAATCAACCAACATCACCACCATATGAAAGCCACTTGCACTCTCTTGTAAGCATTATAAATATTTTGTGAACTCTATTTACTGGAAATTAAACTCTATTCCATGTGACTGAACCTTTTAAACCTGATCATGTGTTTTTCCATCAACACAGCAAAGCAGAATGGAGGAAAGGCTTGATGATGCTATCCATGTTCTACGCACACATGCTGAAGGTAGTCTCCCACCTGGAATGTCACCTGTTGTAGCTGGAAGCCTGCTGAGTGCAGCAGCAGCTGCTGCTGCTGCTGCTGCTGGTGCGAGTGGTGGTGTTCAGCCTGTAGGTTATTCATCATCTGTGGGAAGTAGTGGACCTTCAGTTGTACAACCGATGGATCAAATGGTGAGCCCAGTGTATTGCAGTATCAAACCTTCTTAATGCTCATTTCACATTCATGTCTTCAGTGTTCTATAACTGAACATAGCAAAATCAAAATGGAATCTATCTGTTTTATATAACGGAGACAAAAAAATGTTGTTAATGGCATCATCTATTTGTCAGTCGTCCAAATGATCACAAGTAAGAACTAATCAAAATGCGAAAATTATTTTACTTATTATATAAAAATAAATATATATCTCATGGGAGTTGTGATTGTTGTTTTGGGACATCAGAGTGGTGGACATAGCGGAATGGAAGATGACCCTGGAATGGCATCCCCCAGTAACTTATCAAGTAGAGGGGCAGGATCACAGATGTCTCCAAGTACCTCCGAGACCAGCGAGTCAAGATGTAAGCTCACTGGTCATTTCTACTTTGTTTTACATCCACACCACAACATCATTTCTTTATTTTAAAATATGACTGAATGGTGTCTTGATATGTATCAGGTGGCTCATTTGTTGAACAGACGTTTCTTTGTTTCAGACTGTCTTATAACGTTGAAAACTTAATTGTTTTTTATTGCAATTTACTGGCAATTAATCGAAGTCTAAAAGCATACACAAACAGGCAAAGCCATAAGGATAATCTGTAAAAGAGTGGAACACTCCATGTGAGACAGATCACCAAGTAACTAATCTTAAAAAAATATATTAAATCAAATATTCATTCCTCACTTAAAAACTTCTTCATTCCCGACTTAAAAACTGCACAACTAGGAGAGCAATTGGAGAAATAAGTGTATACGAATATGAAGTCGATAAACGTGAAGTTGGAAAAATGATAGTTTTAGTATTAGTCCTTTGCTACAAGAAATGCCCTGATCACTGCTCTCGCAAACTTTTCCAAATTAGCCACAGGTGTTAATGTAGAAGTAACAATCTGGATGTTTTGATCTCTTTGCACCAAATGCACACAGACTATGAAGTCACTCCGCCTATCACTTGGAGTAAAAAAGTCTTACGTACAGCTTTTTATGAAGTATTTTTCATATTCAATTTGCAGATGGCTCTAAAATGGACACTGGAAGTGACGGTCCAAAAAGCAACAAAGACTCGTCCTCAAAACAAGATATGAAGAGTAACGGGGATTTAGGAGACGAAATGGACAGTAGGGACTTGATTGTAGATGGTGAAGACGACGATGATAAATTAACAGATGATGGTGGTGATGAACCTGGCACTGGCAGAGTCAGAGTCGTGAGAGAACAAGAAAGAAGATACGCCAATAATGCTAGGGAAAGGTAGGAAGCTTAAATATAATGGTCAACTAGTGTGGTGCTTTTTGTCATTTGCCTTGTTATATGTATCTTGGTTAGGGATGATATGCTTTATTTTTGCCCTTAGCAATGTTGTTAAAGTAAAAACGCACGCATCGTAATGAATTGGTCATCCAACATCAGATGACTGTGTGTTTCTACGTGTGTGACAGGAGAAGGAATGGTGGGGTTAGGGCGTTGCTAGGATACGTACAGTGGTGTACTTTGAAATGTACGGCACGATTCCCTTAACAATACCTAAAGTTTGCCCTTAAATCAACCATAAAAAGGCTCATGGTAATTTGATTTTTCCAGAGGCCCCTCAAAAGAAAGAAAAAGCCCTGATCAATCTGATATTGAAGCGTACAAATTTGTGCTCTGCACCTTGCCTTAACAGGTTGAGAGTTCGAGACATTAATGGAGCCTTCAGAGAATTGGGAAGAATGTGTATGATGCATTTACAGGGTGACAAATCCAACTCTAATTCTAAACAGACTAAGGTGAGATACTTAGTTACCTACAACTCAAATAATCATAACTCTTTATTACAGGATGAGAGTTCGAGACATCAACGGGGCCTTCAAAGAATTGGGCCGAATGTGTCAATTGCATTTAGAGAGCGACAAACCCCAAACCAAGGTAACAACAAAGAACAACAGCTCTTAGTAGATAGATTCCTCCTCCAGGCTGGCCGTTCTTCTGGGTATGGCTGGCTTTGTTGCTCTGCACTGTTGCTTCTGTGACAATACACAGCTTCACTGTTGTCCTGCTTAGTGAGTCAGTTTTAACTGAATTGGGGTTACACTCATCAGTTCAAATGTGGAACTTGAAATTTTCCCTTCCTTCACAACCCTTTATCCTCCCTTTTCATAGTCTTTGTTGTCTTGAATTGTCAATTAATCGTATAAGATTGTTTTCTTTTGTGGTGCAACCTTTTCAAAACTTCACTGTGGTCTTACTGTATATTAATGAATGCTGGTGGTAAGAACCTAATTTGCTGCATTAAATTACTCACGGCTTGACCGTGTGTTACCTTTGCATTATGAGTATTATATCATCATTGCTTGTCTTGTCTTGTCCACAGCTTGTCATCCTTCACCAAGCAGTGTCGGTTATCACAAGTTTAGAGTCACAAGTGCGAGGTAAGCCTGAGTTGACGTTTTGCCCCGTTGTCAGAAAGCGCAGTTTTTTGGTTTGTTTTGATTGCAGGGAAAAATTCCAGTTATTGCATAATAACATAGACGGTGCGCTAACTAATCCCCCCCCCCCTAATTAAATCTTCACAAACTCTCTGCACTTATGTTCCTCTTTGAGTTTATTATCTTCGGTCTTTTTATCCTCAACAAAACTACTATTTTGGCCCCTTTTAGAACGAAACTTAAACCCAAAGGCAGCATGTCTCAAAAGGCGCGAAGAAGAGAAGGTCGAAGAAGAGGCACCTGAGAAAAGAGCTGTACCGGGAGTGGACAAACCTTTTGATACCACAGGCGCGGCGGCTGCTGGCCGCGGCAGAGGTAGACGAGGAAGAAGGTCATCAAGAGGTGGGTGGGTGTTCATTTTAGTAGCAATTCTTTTTTATCTCTTTTTCATTGGAGTATCTTAGTCATCGAACACTGGGTGTTGGACTGGCTTAGGTTCTTACTCTGCATCGTATTTATCTGGATCGCCACGCGAAGTTTTTGTCCATCAAGCGTTGCGTGACCCAAAATAACGGTCGCAAGGAATTAGTCGTTGACCCCTAGTTTTAGTGAACCAGGTGAACTCATTATTCCATATAAACTGAGGGAGCTTATTTTTCTTTGATAGGGGCCTTTAACGGAGGGGGCCGAGGCATGCCCTGTGGACCACTTGACGGATATGAAGCAACGGACCATGGAGAGCCACCCTCCTTAAATGCGTGACAAAAGTAATAAGGAAAAAAGTTTTTAATGGAAAAAAAAGCTATCAGAGTTTTATGTAATTTACAGATAAAATACTAAATGCAGCAAAATAAGTTTAGTAAAGAGGAAGAGAGAGAAAAAAGAAATTCAAAGAAAAGACGATCTCGTCATATTGGCCACATCTATCATTCCTCTTTCATGACGCGGCCCGAACAAAGCCAACACGAGGTTGATGGCCTTCTTGGCGTGACTTCGCGGCCAACGTAACGCAACGGAGGATTGAATGACGGTCACGAAGAGAAGGCTGAACCTCCCTTGTCATTAAACAGCTTACATGTACACCCAAACCTGTTTAGCTGTACTTGGTATCTACGAGACTACTTTGGGTGTCAAGTCGGGGTCGACTTTTTTCTTAGGGTGATATTTTAGATCACCCACACTTTAGGAGCCAACCTTGCTTTTTATACCCCAAAGGTTGATTTGATATACACGCTGTTTTGTCAACCTGAAGTTCGTGCTGAGTCATACAGAATTCTGCTATAAAGTTGTAAATAAAAGAATCATGTGTTGCCTGACCTTCATCTTAGTTCGATGTAAACTGCTTTCTTTTGACGACGTTTATAGGCCATGTCGATTTTCCTGCTGTAGAACCGATTCTGCGTCAAGTGTACATTTCTTAGGTGCGTTCTATGTTCAGGACAACCTCGCGGATTTGTTCAGTATCATCTACTGAAGGATTTCTACTCCGTTTTCATAGCGCCATGAGATGTGTTTTTCTTGGTCTTGCTCGGTAGCAAAACTGTTATTAGGCGTTTACAGATAATTAATCCATTATACATTTCACTAGACAACTTAACATTTTAGATGATATTTTTATGAATACTATTTAGAAAAGCAATAGCCGAAACTTAGATCTTTCACTATTAACGCCATCACCCAGACACAGCCAACTACATTGCATTGACCATTATCAACCGCTCATAGATACTCAACAAAGACTTCTTCAATCGCGAGTACTTCTTAAAATTAGCTAACTTTCATCCTGATCTTAACTCGTAAATACCGTGGTTCAAAGACAATCGAGCTCTACCCTGTGTCCATATTTTCTACACAAGGGTATCCTCAGTACATAGAAAAGCGCATCAAAGCTGTGTTTGGGTGATACTATAACACAAGAGCGCCTTTTGAATTTCATTGTCAAGGCATTCTCCCGAAATCGTAGCGAATAGTCGTTGGTGTACATAGAAATAAATACTGATCATTCAAATAAAAGCTTAACTTACATAGGGTGTTTGCTTTCGTGAGTTTATACAGTAGTGTTTCCACACGACGTATAGACAACAAGAAAATTCTGGCCATGTTAATGACGTCATCAGTACATGTCAAATCTCCAATAGATCGTTTTAAAATGCGAGGTAATTCGACGAACTATATAAAATATTTTTATAGCTCTTGCTAAACGAGAGGTGTACTATAATGCCGTGTTTAGACTTGAGCGTGCCACCGAGGTATTGGAGTTAACTTACCTAGGTAAATATTTTGCGAGTGTAAACGCCAACTGATACCCTGGTAAGCACCGCTCAAGACAATAGAAAGTTAACTAAGGTAAAAGTTCGGTTTACTCTGCGAGCAGGCATGGTTAAGGTCGGTAACCAAGGTTTGGATGACAGATACATCCACTTGCGGTCGCATAGAATTTCACATCCTGTGTAGGCTTTTGTACATTATGCTTTTGTTTCCCCACTAAAATGCCCCACCTTAATGCTTCAATTTTCCCACTGAAATGCTCGGTCTCCCCCAAAAAAGTCACTAAAATGCTCGGATAATGCTAGTTATACAATTTTTTTAAAATTAATTTCGGCATTTTTATGGTGTTAACTGTTAAAACTTACAAAAACGTAGAAGTGTTGTGAGTAACAACACAAAAAAGTTCATAAATGCAGCTCTATCAGGGTGGCATTTCCGTTTTTGTGAATTTTGAGTTTTAGTCTACATTTTCT
>OMLO01000233.1_pt1 | contig 32529 bp, 27 predicted proteins | sample 1674811 | NCBI WGS metagenome assembly OMLO01 (sample SAMN06265003, study PRJEB25207) | coral metagenome | isolation source: Coral host | place: Mexico:La Bocana,Puerto Morelos, Mexico | collected 2008-11-13
GGTCACAACATAGTGGATGGTATTTCTCCATCTCCTTTTAACTTTCCGGAGCCAAATAAGCGACCTTTCTCGTCCATATCTCCTGCCATTTTGACCGACGATGACGGCCGAGTGCAGCTTGTTATCGGAGCCTCTGGCGGGAAAATGATCACCACCGCTGTGTCACTGGTATGTTAGGCTTTTGCATCACAGAAAAAAAAAGCTCCGAAGGCCAAATGATTTTATGCGTATAACGTAAAACCTTAATTGGTTTTAGGACCGAGGAATTTATGCTAGCACATTTTTTTTTCATTTTTAGTTTTAGTTTTTTGAGAGGGTGATTTTAACTAGGACAACTCTGTTTTTGAATCAAGTTGATGGAAGAGAAGAGAAAGTGTTTTAGCAGTTTTGTCTTTGGTTCGCGACATATACATGTATATACATGTACAGTTATCTCCTAACTAGCTATCTCCTAACTAGGTATCTCCTAACTAGCTATCTCCTAACTAGCTATCTCCTAACTAGCTATCTCCTAACTAGCTATCTCCTAACTAGGTATCTCCGAACTAGGTACGTCCGAACTAGCTATCTCCTAACTAGGTATCTCATAACTAGGTATCTCCTAGGTATCTCCTGACTAGGTGTCTCCTAACTAGGTATCTCCTAACTAGGTATCTCCTAACTAGCTATCTCCTGACTAACTATCTCCTAACTAGCTATCTCCTAACTAGGTATCTCCTAACTACGTATCTCCTAACTAGGTATCTCCGAACTAGAATTCGCCTCGGTGGTTGACATATCTCATTGAAGAGAGCTTTTTCAATGACAACAAAGGAATCCTTCATGAACCCTTTTTGTTCTTATTCTTTTTTTTCCCTTTTTTGTGGGAAGGGAAGAGGAAGTGTCTTCTCAACTGCTAAATGGAACATTTTTTTTTCTTCTGGGAAATACATAACCCAGGAACATTTAGGAATGATTGTTTTCGAAAACATGGAATAGACCATTTTACAGTTATTCTGTCAGTGACCTGGCCAGTTCTGAATGGCAGTGAGGCTGGAGATGACCTTGTTTTGATACAGACCTGGATGCTTTTGTTGTGTAAATCAAGTTTTCTTATGTCAACTAGTTGAAATTTAAATGAAAAAGCAGAGAGGTCTGTATCAAAGCAAGGTCACCTCCAGCCTCGCTTGCATTCCAAGGCCAGGTAACTGAGCACACAACTTTAAAATGGGCTTTTGAAATTTCTGTCGGTTTTGCACTTGCAAGAAAAAATCGCTTACCGCAATTGGACATTTCGCCTCAGTGCAAATCTTCCGGGCAGCACCTTCCAGCAAAAGTTTTTGAGACGGAACTGAACTTATCTTTTCAATAAATCAACGAATCAACTACTTTTTCCCGTGACCGTGTCGATCGTCTCTTTTTGATCACCTACTCCTTTGGTATACACTAAAACAGCCATTACTCTAGTTGTTAGTGGCTAGTGGTGAATATTTAACTCACCGTTTCGTTTGTTTTTCACTTACACAGGTGTTAATGAACAAGCTGTGGTTTAACCAATCGTTATCTGAGGCGGTGGACGAGCCTCGACTGCATACTCAACTGGTGCCAGACCAGAATGTGTCTTACAGTTCTAACGAGAAATATACCATGAAAAACGAAATAAGAAAAGGCTTGAAAAAACTTGGACACGTCGTAACTGCCATTGAACGCTTTGCGGTTGTGCAGGCAATATTCCGAGACCCTGAAAAAGGAATATACGCCAAGTCAGACCCGAGGAAACATGGAGCACCCGCGGGACAATAGAACACTTGTCCCGAACACACGCGCAGGGTGATTAGCCTCACACCATATAACCAACTTAACTAAGCATAGAAACTAGACCTTTTTAAAAGCACCTTGCCTTTTTCAAACTCAGGGCCATTTTGTAACTCTTACCTTGACAGAAATTTTAATCAATATGTAAATAATTTCTTGTAGTTAGCACTAACTACTAAACGTTATTGCTGAAGATTTATATTTGCTTTTCATATCGATTTCAGACGCTGTAATGTTGGTTCACTGCCATCGACTCTGCTTAGCTTTGAAACATAACTTTGCATAGAACGAGAGCGTACAGCTTGTAGATACAGCAAATACAGTCTAAGGCCTATTAAGCGGCCTCCTATTAAACGTACACCCCTGAATTAGGTAGCCATTAATAATCACATACTCGATGCGGGGTTTTCTATTGATTTTACCTCTATTAAGCGGCCAGCCCTTTTTAAACGGCCATGATCCATTTTCCCGAGGGTGACCGTTTAATAAGAGTTGAACTGTATAATGTTTTCATTAATCTTTCCTGCATGTCTTAGTTTCCAATAAAACTGCAATGTAATCCATAATAGTCTTGATATCTATCATTTGGCTATATCGTTCTCAAACTCACAGATAATTCATCAAGTTAAAACTAACTAAGGGAATCACAACCGTGAAGGAGGTTTGGATACCCGGTCCTTATCAGTATAGATTTTGACGATTTTACTTCTCTGTTTACTCCTTAGTTTTTGTTTCGACTGAGAAGATATATCAAACACTCGAGACAGTGTTTCATCGTCTATCCAAACACCTCGAATTTCGTCAAGAATACTTCGCTGCGCGTCGTTTTTTCGACTCACTTCTCGGTGTTTGAATATCCTGATGAAACACTGTTACTTATGTTCTTCCCAAATGTTCTCCCAAAAAGCCTCTTACCCAGGCCACCCTAGACGATAAACAAAACCACTTCCTTAGGGTTGGTCCAGTCCAAATGAGTGTGCAACTCAAGAGAAATCGTGGATGTTAAGTTTAAACGCGCTTTTTTGAGACGTCTATTTAGGAAATAAGGCCCAACGTTTTTAAACTTTAGTTGAGTAAGCTTAAAAACATTAAGAATGTGTATTGCAGAGGTAGATCAATCCCTGGTTGCCAGACATTAGCCATCAAGATTTCTGACTTTTACCTGATAAAAATAAAATTTCCCTGACCAGGTAAATACAAAATGGCGGATATAGTCATGGCCTCCAGCAAGCCTCCCCTTAGGAGAGTGACAGTTCACCTTCTTCATTAAGAAAAAAATAAAGCTGAGCCGACAGTGGCCAAAAAATATTTATTTCTCCCTAAACCGTATATACTGAATCAGGGGTGATTTATAATTTCAATATTCACTTTTTCTTCAAAATGGGGAGGCGCGGTGGTCTTATGGTTTGCCACTCCTCTACGGAAAAAGGTGTTTGGATTCGAGCCCTGGCCAAGGACATTGTGTTGTGTTCTTGGGCAAGACACTTGACTCTCACAGTACCTCTCTCCACCCTCATGTAATGGATACTGACAAACGTAAAGCTGGGGATAACCCTGTGATGGACTAGCATCCCAACCAGGGTGGGGGTGGGGGGGGGGGGTAGAAATACTCTTCATGCTACAGAAACCGGACTTTTTTTCAAAACGGTCAATATTTACCCGACTCGAAATAAAACTCCCGGAACTTTTTCCTTGAAGAATATTTCCAGACCACTTCCTGAGTTACGAACTTACGAACTAAAACTCTGAAAACTGAGAAAGGAGCCGAGTGAGATAGTCATGATTTTGTGAATAACAATGTGATATTTTGAAAATCTTTTTTCAGCTCTTCTTGTTATATGTTGAGGAGCCTACATGTATGAGTCATACATATCATACTATGGCCAACTCATTTCCTATCAGAAGTACTTGTCGCTTCACTGGCGCTACGAAACCTAACCGACGTTAATTAAGACTGACTTGAATCCAGTGAAAACCCAAGGTTCGGGTACAATCCTTAGCTTGGTTCGTCTCTGATGGGAGGTCTGCAAACGAAAAAAATGAATACACAAGCAACACTAATGGTAACTTTAATTCTATATGATGACAGATGCCAACTAGCAAACGGTTTTCCCATAGTGAAAGGGAAAAATACATGAGAAAAAACTGAGAATAACAAAATTTAAATATATCTACATATTATATAAAAGATTTCCGTGTGGTTCTTAATGTTTTTGTTTAAATTGTCTTTTTAATTAATGATCGTATGGTGCCATAATTTTTATAAACATCCAACAATTTGACGTTGAATAATCTGCGTTAAAATTTCTCTTGAAAATCTGTCATCTAGCAAAAACGATGCTGCAAGGGTTTTAAATGTCATTAACTGTCTGTTTATATGCTCTTAGCGTACGAGCTAAGTGTGTTGGCTCTCAGTATGTCATCGACCAGACTGTCAATCGACGCTGCACCAATGAGTTTATTGAAGAACACGTGCTCAAGGACTTGGGGGTCCACTGCCCCCAGAGAGGTTAGTTTGATGAGCAGCTGCCCAAAGCGATTGGAAGTCTCCGGTCGATGCAAGCGAACATACTCCTCTAAAGCATTTCGAGTCTTGTTCTGAACAGCTTGGATCTGAACAGAGTCTGATAACTGGTCGTTATCTGTTGAAACGATAAGAAACCAGGTCAATACACACAGTTATTGCATGGCGTCTAATGCCGTCCCAAAATGTTAGCGCACGCACGCACTTGAAGCAGTGAAAGGTCTGTCATGACAGATCACGCAACTTAAAAATAACTAAACAATATTTCCTTTTCCTTTAAACGATGTTAAAACTGGTATTGCTGTCTGATGCTGTAGTTTAGAATCTAACTGAAGTTACTCGACCACAAGCTTTCTGGGCGGAATTAACCCTTACACCCACAGAGCGAAACATCAGGTTAATATACTTGCTTATGTGTGAAATGGGACTAGATAAACCCTAGTTTATAAATTACAAATTGAAACCGTGGCTATCAAGCAGTTCTTTTTAGGATCTGTTTACGGTGCTGTTCAAGCTGGTTCTAAGTGCCTTGTCTGCGAAATAAACTACAGCATGTGACCATTCAAATGAATGTCACTGAGGCCTTTTATACCTTATTGCTTATTGTGTTGTACTAGAAACTTCTAACTTCTTAGACTGTGGCTAAAACCCAAGTGCTTGGCTATTCAGGTGAAAGCTATTGAGCAGTTCTTTCATGTGGTACTGTTTCTTTATGCTGTATCAGATGCTTCTACCTTTTAAGTGTATGAATAAAAAAGACAGTGCCACTACTTAAACGAAAGCCATCGACTTGAGCAGTACTGTTTCGTTTTCGTTAATGTTTCAGAGGTGTTCCTTGGAACAAAAGAAATAAACTAAAGCAGCCGATTCAGATTGTCAATTCAGCGCAGCGAAGGAAATCAGTAAATTCAGTGGTTATGACACTTCCTCCAAATTTTGGCAAACTTTGGAGTAAGCGTCATAAACACTGAATTTATTTTTACTGTCATGATTGCTTTGTACGACAACCTGAACGAAAGAAATTGCCTTGCTTTTGCACAAGTCTGTAACTTTGTTTCAAAGACGAGGTTTGAGCGAAATTGAAATTATCTACACTTAAAGAAATGGGTATATATGGACAGAAAATGGGCGCTGAATTCCGCGAACCGCTTCAAGATCAGTAATATAAGTTGGCGGTACAATGCGAAACGACGAAACGAAATCGCAAATTAAATGTGCACGGAATAGGTAGAGTGAGATACTTCTCTGAGAAGAGTGAGTCGAGGTTAATGTGTTTTCGATTGGCGAATTTTCAGTGAATACTGTGCAAAAAAAACGTGCTTATAACTATCTCAGACGAGCGCGTTAGCGGTTAGCAATTAGTTCTTATTTCGATATACATACAAAAACACAGATTACAATCAACTTTTCATTCATATTAGAAATACAACGATAAAAATTCACTTTAAAAATAGATGTCCTTGCTAAATTTTAGGAGAATTAAGTATATTTCGGTGTTATTTTGTCAAGGTGGTCCGAGTTCCCTTTGGCTTTAAATTAACATGACGTTAGAGACCGGCAAGAAACTTGATATGCAATTTGCAGTGACTTGCCATATGTTACTGTCCACAACGTTTATCAGATAGCGGAGTTTTCCTTTGTCATCTTTATTCGCAAAGATGAATTTTGTTTTAACAAATATTGGCGTTATTTTGAATTACGCTAATAAAAGTTCAATAACATAAATGGTTCTGAGAATATAAAAATTTTTCCCTTCGCGGTCTTCAAAACAAACTAAAAAACCTTTATAAAAAAATTATCCTACATTCTAAGAAAAACTGTCTCCACTTCAATTATAGAATTGTCTCATATAGGGGTTTTGACGAAGTAAAAGCTTCTGAGAGAGAAAGCAGGACTTTAAAATAAACGCAAGGGGATTGATATAATAGTATGCAACGAAATTAGGTGGACTCATTAAATTAACATGTTTGCTATAATTATGCTTTTAAGCAATTGACAATCGAGAGTTAACTCAAAGACGAAGTTATTTATAAAAAGTATTCTTGATGGGTGTTCTTGTAAGAGCATATGTAGGGTTAGTTTGCGACATCTTCGCGATACAATACATCTTTAAAAGGCAACTCGCTCGTGACATTGCGGGATAGATATAAACAAGAAATTTTAAAATTAACATTACAAGCGATGATCAATGATGTCTTCAAAACAAAAGTTGTTCAATGTTTCGACGCATCGAGTATCATCATTAAAAATGAAAAATCGTAAATGTCACAGTCGGGAAAGAGTTGAGATCTGAATGTCATTAGATAGCATGGCAACCATTAAAAACTATGAAAGTAACGATATTCCATTCTTGATAATTATGCTCAAAACGAAGAACTATGTTATTTTTAATATTTATTGTATGCTTTTTAACGAGCAACTGACCATCCGAGGGACTTATTGTAATGCACAAACTCAGCGTTAAAAAGCAGATCACTTATTAAGTGTCAAGAGAAATTTGAAAACAAAATCAAAATAAGGAAATAAGATATAGGGTGAAATGAATCGAAAAGCAATCTTGAAGCAGGATTTACTCGGTAAGAACCAACAGTTGTTTGAAGACTGGTGTTAAAACAACATTATGATTAGGAAAGGAGCGCTGATGAAAAACATTTAGAGCGCAGCTTCGAATAACTCCGAGTTGTAAAATTACAAACGTTTTCAATGTCATTCGAAAATGAATGAAAGCACCTTAGTCTCACAAGACATGCATACAGGCATAGGGAAAATGAATACAAATTCTTCTTATGCAGCAATTCATTTGTAGCTCGAATAATGCGTTTGTTGTTATGTAGTTCTGTAGTTGTGAGAATTTAGCAGGATATTAAAACAATGCCACAAATTTGAAGGTGATTATTTTAGTATTCTCCCCACTATTTGCTTCACATTATAACGAATTTAAATGAGAAAATAGAACTCCATCACATTCGAATGAAAGGAAGGTTTTAACAGGCCGGGAATTATACTATGTTTGAAGAAAATTAAAAAGACTTCTACTGAGCTAAAATGTTGGCCGAAACTAATTTGCCAAAATTAAGTCAGGAAAGGAAACTCGTTCCTTAAAATTTCTGTATAATTTAAAAAACAGCTTAAATCATTAAAAATGCTTTGAATATGGTTTGTCAAGGGTATCGGCAAGGGTGTGCTTTAATGTATATTTAAATTATACTATTGGTAATAACTGTGATCTTTTCTTTGATTGTAATTCATAGTAATATAAATTGATAGTACTGGGCATAAAACAGAATTATCTGCTTGCAAGACAAACTGAGAGCATAAAGTTTCCCCATTCTGTTTATATCTGCAGAGTTGGCGGCAAATCGAAATTTACATTTCTGAAGTTCGTTCTTAATTTTTTTTGTCGATGAAAGGTAAAAAACGCTGAGGAAGCACTTTGCGAGGTTAGCCTCTTTGCAATCTCGATCAGGCATCAGAGATCGAACAACAGAAAGCACACGTGCGTTACAAAAAGCCGCGAAACGTTCGCGCTCCAATATCGCGCGACAAAACTGTTTCAATGTGGAAAATAGAGCCAGTCTGACATCTCTGTAGGAAAATTCGCTTAACGAACATGCAATTCATAACTTAAGAAATACAATTCAAAACATGGAAAGAACTAGATACCAAATATTTAAATAATCACAGCCTTAAAATAATTTATATTAAAGACATTTTCCTCATGGTGCCGACTTCAATTAGATTTCAATTGAACTCGTTTTCATAAACAAAAGTAACTACTGGAAAAAATGATTATTTATTCGCGGAAATTCGGCGACATTTTAATAAAAAGAGTAATCAAAATGCCTTTAAAAACACTTTTATTTACACTTAAACTAAGTTTATAGCCCGGCCGCAGCCGGACTAAAATTGTCACTGATGCAATATCAGAATAAACGCTTCTAAAATAATGATTTTTTGAATGTAGGGCCTCTTCCGGGAACTTGTAATGAATAACAAAATTCCAAATATTTACCGAGGCTAAAGGTTTTCTTGCTAGTAGCTACGGGCTTGGTTACCACGGCAAAATGTTGACTTTCGCTCAAAGCTAAAAGACTGTGATTGTACAAATAAAAATCATGAAATCCTTCCTTCAGGCTGCACCTGGGTTTAAAATGCAGCATAAATAATAATCATTTTTGTTCATTTGCGGAAAACGTTGTGCATCTTTTTCATTTCCGCAACAAATCGATTAATTCGTCATTTTTAACTCGCCATCCGGAAGGGTTCTGTCGCGGCAGTGTCAAAGACCATCTCACCTGATTAGGCTTTGACTGAATAAACATATATTAATAACTAAAACTTCAAAACTCTCTTTTAATAAATTTGTAAGCAAATCAGTCCATCAAAAAGCCTCGCTAATCCAGATCTTAAGAATATTTCTCCTAAGAATCGAAATTAGTAATGGCCCAACGAAATGACAAATCAATTTCGATCGAAAAGTCGGAATATTGAAAAATCGCAACACACTTCCGGGTAGAAGATTTTTGGCGATAAAATAAATACCTTTTCCTTGTAGAGATTTGATATTCCGGTTTTTTTTTCGTATCAGTGTGGCAAAAGACACTCGGTGCTGTTAATTTACAAATTCATGGCGATGGCCTTGAGCAACGAAGAGATTAAGGAAGGCTTTGAGAATTAATTCTGACCACTTCATCAAGCTTTTGCTGCGAACCGAGAAAGAGGCGTCCTTCGAAGATTGCCGCGGCGGTAACAAAAAGAGAGAATCGCACACTGATACATTTTCCGATATTGTATTCAAGCGCAATATCTCATACATTTTTGGATCCGCTGTTTACATTTTCGTTTGTGTTTTATGTTCTTCGCCATTGGGTGAACAAAATGCGCAATGGCAGGGTCATTACAGTAACCCAAACGGAAGGAGGTCATGGCGAATTAAGATTACTTTTTTACTTTAAGAGAGAGGTGTTCGGGGCTATCCAATGATTAAAAAAATCACGAGATTTTTATAACGCTTTGTTTTTTATCACTGTTTTTTTCGCACAAACCGAAGAAAAAGCATAATTTAAATTTGCAAAAATGAGAGAAGCGGTTTCACGACAATTTGCGCGATGCTCGATTGTGTAAGAATTATTCTTACCTGGGTTAAAAAGAACCAGCGCCTTCAAAAGAGTAAACTCGGCTCTGTTCAAACCCAGCTGTACAAGTTTGAAAACAACCTCATTCAGCTTTCCTATGTTGTGAAGAACTCTATCCAGATGTTCGCTCGGAGTTTTCTCCATAACATCAGCGACAAGAGGCGCCAATTCGAACGGCATGGCCCACTGCACGAGGTTAATGACAAAAATTTTACACCAGTTTTCCTGCAAGAGCGTCACTTGATCAAAATGAGACAAGTCTGCGAAGTGACGCACGTTCTTCGCCCAGTGAATGGACATAAACAACAGTCGGGCTGCGATTTCTGTTGTGTTTTCCGCCGGTAGTTTTTGAACACCACTGGCGCTGTCGCTGCCAGTGGTGGTGTTTTCTTCTCGAGTCGACCTTGCATCGTTTCTCGTCTGCGGTGTTTGATAGGGCTCGACAGCCTGCAGATGATAGACGAAATCAGACAAGGAAACGAACTCTGCCTCTCTTCGCATTTCACCTTTTAACTGTTGCCTGCGGTGCCGCTTTCTGCTTTTCTCAAAATCCTGTGCTCTGGTTTGTTGTACAGCTGAGAAACACAACAAGATAACATTCTCCATTTGACAAACAACAACTCCGGGGTAAAATAATTCTAGCGGAACTAAAACCTAAGAATTAGACCATGCCTGCAACAAAGGCAATATTTGCTTTATTTGAGAACGGGAAATTTTTGTCTCTAACGAAAGTTTAATTAGGCCGAAGGTAAATATTTTAACACGAAAGTAAAGTCATTACTGTCAAAGGACTGAACTGAAAAGGTGGCAAATTTTGTAGGGAATTGCTCTTGCTTGTTTAAACAATATTCCTTTTTCCATGTTAAGAGATAAAAGCACCATTTGATTAAAATTAGTAAAAAAAAAAGTGTCATCTAGATAAAAACCGAGCAAATCACTTCGGCAGCGACTTCTAAATAATCGATTTAGTAGCGACTTTCCAACCCAATTGAGGTAATTTATTTTTATAGCTAGTTACTTTGTGTTAGATTGGAAAAATTTTCCTAGCATAAGAACGCAAAGTTGTATTTTCCAACTGCGTGGAATCGCACAGCAAACAATACGATAATAAACCATGTTTTGTTGCTCACCTTCCCTTTTCATGCCCACCGTTAGACATTTTCTCATTCTGCAATACTGGCAGCTATTTCGAAAGCGCTTATTTACAGGGCAACACCCAGCCACTCTACAAGTGTAGTAGAGACTTTTCTTGATGCTTCGCTTGAAGAACAACTTGCATCCTTCGCAGGTACTTGCACCGTAATGTCTGCCTGTGGAATGGTCGCCGCACACGGCGCAAATTTCCATGTCCGGGTCTTCTTCCCCCGCCTCTAGCGCTATTCTACCCTCTGCAAGACCGAGATGAGTGATTTTGAAGGTGCGAGCAATGACCTCGAGGGTCTATTAAGCTCGCTTAGAATTTATACGTGTACTATATATGTACTTGTGTGGAAAGCCAGTTTAAGCCACATGTCAAGAATCATGAATGATTGATTAGCAGGGCGAATGATTAACATTGAAACGTGCCTTGTGCTCGATTTTATTATTTTCATTTCTTTAGCGCTGTTTTTCTTTTCGTTGTATCTGTTGAATATTTATGCCGTGTCGCTCGCCCAAAACAAAGCCTGCTTTGAAACATAAGGAAACAGCTTTTAAATATAATACGGTCTAATGTGGTCGGTTTTACGACTTTCGCGGAACAGTAATGAGGTTTGCTGGTTAAATTCTCTTCCTTTCTATAATTTATGACTTCTGACATCAAGGGGTCTTTAACCTATCCTCTTCCAATTTAACAAGCTATGCTGAACTTGTTTATTTTGGTTTTCAAGTAACATGTAATTCCTTACACGCTGAGAGCAAAGGATTAGCACTTTCAGTGAACTTCACGGCGAAACAATATTGACAGATGTGGCTTTCGCACGCTTTTTAAACAAAATGTTTCGATAAGAAACAGCCTTCCGTTTAAACAAGTGGATTCACAATTCGCTCACAGAATACTTAAATCGGCCTTTTTCAAGTTATGATACACACTTGATTTAAAGGCTATTGAGAAAAGCGATTTATTGCTAAAGAAAAAAAGAACGTGCTTCCTGCAACGTCCTGAAAACGTCACTTGGATCAAAAATTATAAAACAGAGCCATTAAAAGAGGCCCAAACCAGATATTAACATTACCATAGGTGTTTTCATGGTAAATGAGAATTGTAATATACAGTAATCGTCTGAAAATTTCACGGCTCAAAAGGTTAAATTGTTTGAATTTAATTTGCGATTTTCGCGCATCGAAGAAAAGAAAACATTAAAATAAGTTTCGTAATTTTCGCACGCTTTAAGTTTCAGAAAATACGAGTGATATTTTTACGAGATAATACATGACATTCCGGATATCAAGATGGTGTAAGTTGTAGGCGGCAATAAGGCAATCAAGGAAAAGTCACGATCAAGGCATCAAGGTGTATGTCACTCGATAACAAAGGCCTTCCTTTTGGTTAAGAGGAAGCCGCCTTTTTTCTCTATTACTGTTTATCGTTAAATTTCCATACCAATCTATGGCATCATTTAGCATGAGAGCTGGAAGAAAATATATCGGTTTATAGGGTCAGATACGTAAAACAACAACAACCCGTGTTTAATTAACCACCAATCAATTTCCACCTCACGAAATTTTAATTCGCTTTTAAACTGACATTTGCTCTTCAAAGACCCACATAACGAGAACAAATACGTTTTTAAAGAAACGGCGAAGCGATAATCAGTTCAAATCTTCAGAAGAAAGACCAACTTGAGCGAAGATCTGAAAATAAAACGAGGGCTCTTGAGCGCGTTGTAGGCAAATACTTCGATTGAATTGGATTTAAACGGTAAATACGCGTCGATTTCAAATTAAAATGCCGCCAGAGGGTATTTCACTTTCTTTCTCCAAAATTCGCGGGAAAGTTTTCGCTATCAAACAGCTGTGCTGTGTTTTCCTATACTATTGACTTTCTTCAAAAGATTCTTGTGAAAGAAATACAAGTTATTATAAAGAAAGAGCGTTTTAACAGCGCTGAGAGTTTTCACTTTGTTTCACTCGCTCCAAAACGTTTATTGTTGCAATTTTCTATTTTAATCTCGCATTGACTGACCGTGTCGCAAGTGTCTTTGAAATAGTATTGAAATGTCGAGCTGTCTTTATTTACGTTGACATCATTTCCAAAAAAGTCAGTTTGGCAGACAGAAAGATTGAAGGTGCAATTAAATCGCTATTAGGCTGCACTCTTGTCTTATTTTTTTTCGTCATTTATTCAATACAGGAGTAACAGAAAGACAGGAAAATTCGACCAGCTGCAACAAGATGTTCGATTAAAAAGCCAAAGAAAAAGTGACTATTATGTTTTGTTGATTCCAGTATTACCCAAGATAAGATTTTTAAAAAACTAGCAGTTTTTGTCCGCTTTTAAGGTTAACGAAGTTTTCAATCGCATAAATGGTTCACCCTAACTGGTCTTTTCAGCCTGCTGAGTGAAAAATAGGACGCGAATTAAACGTCATTTAAATTAAAACAGCCCATAAAAAAACCGAAGGTTTGCGCGGTGTCTTACGCAGCATGTCCCAGCTTGAGTCGGCAAAAGTTATTAACAAGCTTAGTTATCAAAAATTCAAACAAACTTTAAATAAACTTCAATTTTATAGGTCCATCATCAACCTGTTTTTGTTCTTCTGTTCGCCCTGCGTTATCGCGAACTATTACAACAAATCGAAATATGTCAGTAAACCGAACGCTTTTCTCGAAAAAGCTGCTACTGCTGTGACTATTAAAAATATCAAGGCAAAAGAAATAAATTAAAAAAAAAACGGTTAAAGCATAAATGGTATTTGTACTTTTGTTGAAAACCGTGTTCGAAAGAAAAGAAACAACATTTTTTGAGAACATTTACAAATTAAATAAGGTGAATAAGGAATACAAAGTTAAGAAAATTACGTTTACCCAACATTTCCTAGAACAAAAAAGTAAGATAATAAATTACGCGCTAAACTGAGCCTTGTTTTAGCTCTGTAGCCACTAAAAACAATAAAATTGCACAAGATATAAGAGTGATCTATCCGTGCAACTGATCTTACGGACATTCGCGCTATTTGTTTCTGCGCATCCTTACTGCGCACGTAAGCCAAGACGCAACGTCATAGCGAGCGCGCATCGGGAAGAAAATTAAATATAAAGAAGATATCACATAGCTGCGTGGAGATGCGAAATTCCTCTTCGATAGTTGAAAAATGTTTCGAGAGTGAACGCAGCGAACGAGTGAGAAGAGAAATTTCACATCTCCAAGCGACCATATAATTTTATTTTTATATTATATAAAATTATCTTACTACATAATGACAGAGGGGGATTTTCCAAAGATTTCCGACTTTTCAAAAGTTGTCTTGTAGTTAAAAATTAAATTCCTTTGTCTCTTAGCCCTTATTAGTGTTAGAAGACAAAGGAAATCGAAAATCCAACTAGGTTAAAATTATTTTTACCTGAATTTAATTTTTAACTACAACAGTTGTCCGAAGGCCAGACGAACGTTTCCGATAATTTTTCGCAAATTTCCGAAGAGAGAAGAAAGTGTCGCTTAGCTTAAAAGTTTTCGGCCGAAGTAAACGTTTCGCCGAAAATGATGGCTGAAAACAGCACATTTGGTAAATTTTCTGCCGTATAAACTCAACAAAAAAGGCCCAAGTCAACCTACAAACAAGAAAAAGCTACATAATGCAACAATTAATTCAACTACAAGAGTTTAATTGACTGAAAAGAACTGTAAATGCACAAGAAAAGCGAATGAAAGAAGAAGGCAGCAAAATCTACTGGAAATTCTAAATCCGAAACAATTTCGTTCAGAAAGCGAAAACAGATTTTCAGTATAAAATTAAGCGTGGCACTTCTGTAAAATTTGTTACCATAAATTTCGATCTTGTCCATCGCTCTTGTCCAAGTCTTTCAGTAATGACCGCCGCGTGTGACTGGCACGAGGCGTACAATTTCAGGGCTATCCTTTCGAATATTCCCGTTAATCTTTCTCATGGGTCAGAGTATTTAAAGGAAATTGTGCGAGGAATATTTTTGAAAAAATTCTGTCTCACTATCTTTGCTGACATGCCTCATTCGACTATAAAAGTCAACAATGCGCGACAAATATTTTCCCGCCTTTTTTAAACCTCACTTCGTTTAGCTCCTCCTGAATTGGCCACATTATCCTAAAAGCTGAACATGCTTTAATCTCTTCTAGATCACTGTTTTTATTCCGTCTCTTAAAATCTTAAACACATATACTCTCTTAAACACATATATCAGACAGAAAAAACTCTTAATTCGCTTTTCAATTTTTTTCTTTTTATTCGATAATCAAGATCTAGAGTTAGTCGCACTGAATGGGTTTAGTGTCCCAGTCAATGAAACACACGCGATCCACTATCATATACGGGTTATTTGACCAAGCGTGAGGTCAAGATGGCTGGATTTGGCCAAGTTCTCTTTTGTGTGCATAAAAAAGTAAAAAAAAATTGAGGTCAATATCTAGTTTTTATTTGGAAATAGAACCTTATTTTCCTGCGGGACACGGCGGGTAATCCCGAGCGGGCAAGATACCGCCATCTTGCCCGCTCGGGTAGCCGCTCACAGAGCTAGCCATAAATAATGGTTTATAGCGTAAAAATGCATATGGCTGTCTTTTTATGACAAAAACAAACTCAAGCTTGAAGAAATCCTGAGTTAAAGTGACTTTCTTAAAAATCTTCTGAGCTGGAGATATCAATGCTATCTTTGCTAAAGAACGGATGGCTGGCCGAACTTGAAAGTAACTAAGACATGTTCAATAAATACTGTGCAAAAATAAAACTCACTTCGATCACAGTTGGATAGCAATAGAACATCGCAACAGAAAGGGCTAAAACCGTTATAAGGCGGAGTGGTTTTAAACACTAAGAAAAGAGCGCCGTACAGAAAATGCAACCCCTTATTGCCTGAAAAAACTATGTATCATGTATCGTAAGCACAATATCTTTAATGAAACAATCGGAAACGCTGGTAAAACATTCCTTAAGTATCGTTTTTTTTTTGCAGCTATTCTAGCCGCTTGCGCTTCCAATCTTTCACCCGTGGAAGAAGTATGCTCTTTTTGGTGATTAGAAATCTTGTATCGCAAGCACAATATCTTTAGAGTGACCTGGAAACATGAAAGTAACCTGGAAACATGAAAGCGCAAGCAATGCGTCGGTATCCGAATTAAGCTTGCTGCTTTCGTGAAATTATTATTATTATTATCATTATTATTATTATTATTATTATTAATAATGGGAAGTTGTAGCAAACACTGCTGATGAGTGCTCAATACACATTTGTGTAGAGCGGTGTATTGAATTGGGTAACTAAATGAAAACACGCATGATTCACTGCGACTCTGAGTTTCGTGGTTACGCACTCATCAGGCAGATTTAATGATTTAATGATTTATTATATATAATATAATATTATAATAATATTATTATTATATTATATTATATTATTATGATTATTATTATGATTTATGATATGGCTAATAAACTATGTTTATTGCAGTTCTGAGTTAAGAATACTCGTTCTCAAACTCCACGCTTAGACTCAAGTTGTGAGCGAATTACGAACTTGCCTTCAGAGGTGACAAAACAGACTCGTGCGTTCACTTGTAAGTGTACGCTATTTTTATGGAAAGTAGAAACTTGCAACTTTGAAAGAGAACCACTTTATGTTAGCGCGTTCACTTCAATCCAGAAATCCAAACGCAAAACAAGAATTTTGTTTATTTGAGTTGATCTTACGACCGTGTGACTTTGGTGGGAAAAAGCGAAAAACGTCCGTTTCCTTGAGTTCATGGAAACAAAGTGAACGCAGTGAATCTATATCTTTAGCGACTTCATTTGGCCTATTGTTGGCCTTGCAAGTGAATGTCGACGCTCTTTTGCGCACCCACGTGCTTTCAAAACATGAAGCGGGTACCGGAATCTAACACGGGTGACCTAGCAACCAGAGAACAGCGAGTTCTTCCAACCGTTTCATTTCCCACCAGTAAATAATTCAATTGGTGTTTTTCGAGAGGACACAACTTCGAGCGTATATTGAAATTTTTCCCAAACGACCGTCGGCGCCATGTTGGAGAAGAAGTGCGCAAATGGCCGCTCCTCGCGGCGCTTTCTTCGAGCGGTACTTGTGTTAGCGGCCTCGTGTGTCGTAGTGGCGGGAGTGGGATTCCTGTTCAGGGATACGCCATTTGTAAGGGATCTGAGGAAAAGGTTTATGATGGGAAGGTAAGGAAGTGAAGGTCTTACATGAGGATATCTATTGCTCTATATTGAAAGATTAGACACAGAAATGTCGTACAAGCCGCGCAGTTTTCTCCCAAAACTAGTCATAGACATAAGGTATGCCACACAGCGATCGACTCCTGATGTTTTATAGTTGTATAACTCGGACAATAACATAATTGCTCGAAATCTTTGTACCTCTGTCTCAGCGTTCATTTTAGAGCTTGATAATCGCAAACAGTTTCAATTTCCACCTGTGTCTCAATTTAATCCATATAACGTCGTATATTACCGCCGAATAAGACGATTACTTAGCAATCACTCACTTTGTTTATCTAACAGAATACTTATTTACAGCCCCGTCAATCGTTATCACTTTGTATCAAAAATTGCAATTCGGCGTTATTGCAGTAAAACACAATCACAGAATTAAGTTTCAATGCCGGAAAAGTACATCGTTGTTTTTAATTCGCTTTGACTCACTGTGACATTTTTGACCCACAGATCAATCGAGACAACCTTTAGGCGCACAGAAAATTAAACGGGTACAGGCTCAAAAAGTGATTTATTTCTTAATTCTCTTTACCACAACAATATATTACCATGTAGGGAGGTTATGAGAATTGATAAAATCGTCAAGGGATATTGTCTTGATGTAACAACGAAATCTCATAACGTATTTTAAAAGAAATGTAGGGCAAATGCTGTAGAGAATTGATCAGCGATCACAAGTCGGGCTTAGGGGTGGAAGCGTCAACTTCAACAATTTTCTTAATGCATTGAATATTTTTGGCCCTTAGTTTTAAAATAATTTGACAACTGTCAAAACATGTCTGCAAGATCACAAAGTGTTAATGGATACCTGATGGCCCGATGCACGTAACGCGACCCCCCTTTCATTTATGGATTTCTTGATCACGTGGTTATGAATTTAATTCAGATATATCACGCATGGGAAATATTTCGATAGACTGCAGCTTAAGTGGGATACGATACAGTCTGCTTGAATCGAACATTCGCTCGTATGCTATCGTTTTGTTGTTAAGTGACAAATCACTTGTTTTTTTGGATTGACTGGTTTTTCAGACAACTACTTGGATGGGACCAGTCATGTCATTTTTAACTGGTATCGTTTGTGTGGATAGAGCGCTTTTTTTTATTTGAGTGTCAACTACGTTGCGTCAACTACGTTACATGATTTGCTTAAAAAACCTGCGCCACTTTGTCATTTAATTAGAAATAAAACCAAAACCAATCGTGTCTCGTCCGCACACGTTTTCGCGCGCTTCATGACAACTACATGTAATTACTTCCTGTTTTGATTGGTTCACTGGAATGTCTGCGGAGTCCTTTGGCTTTGATTTTAATTGGAAATGATTTAATTGGGAACCACTCTAATGACTTTGCACTAAAAAGTGTTCGCTGGTTGAATTTATGGGAAAGGCCACAGATACCCCAGGGGTATAGTCTTGCGCAGGAAACACTCAGCCTTTTCCCTGGGGTCGGAACGCAGCTCTCGCAAGGCCGGTCTCACATGAATAGCTCGATATCCTTTGAGAGAATACTACTACTAACAACAAAAGCAGTGCCCCTAGCCCCAAAACAATACTAATTGCTACAATATGACGACAAATAGAATTACAAGTTTACGATAGCTTCTACGCTTCCTTGATTTCAAACCTTAAATTCCCGTTTTCCAAACTACAGCCCAACAAGTACTAAACAACCTATCAAACAGCACTTTTACCATCACGCTGCTGTGGCCGCCGACAATGCCGAGTGTTCCAAAGTGGGACGGAACATTCTCAAGAAAGGGGGCTCTGCCGTTGACGCTGCCATAGCAACCACGTTGTGCGTTGGCGTCATCAACATGCATTCCACTGGTATCGGAGGCGGTGGGTTTATGATGGTGTACGACAGTCACAAACGGTCAGCGGAGATGATTGACTTCAGAGAGACGGCGCCTGAGCACTCTGGTATTGATTTGTTCAAGGGAGATCCCTTGAATGGAATACGAGGTAACATATTTATACCATATTTTACATTTTTTGTACGGTTCGGTTGCAGATCACGCGAGTCTGGTGGAGTCATAGTTGGTATTTTAACGGGACATAGTTGGGCCAAAATACCCTTGGAGAAACAAACGGCCAAACTGAACAGGCCCAGATTCGACTGAGTGACCATGATATCGTAGCCATATCAGGCTTGTGACTTGATATCGCAGAATATCAGGATAGTAGACACAAAATCTGACTGGCTAATTGCGAAACAAAATATATCACGTACCTATTTTTCTTTTCGATGCTTGTCACCGTGGTTTCATGCATTTCTCTGTATGTCGCAAACCTGGCAACGACACTGAGCAAAACCTGCCGTCAAGACTCCATCAGGAAAACAGGAAGTCTATCGGATCGATTTAACGAGGAGATAGACGAAAAAAAGACTTTTCGATTCGACAATTGCATCTTAAGAGAGAGACAAGGTCTTATTTCTCCCTCGGGTAATCCTGTACCTCTTCCAGACCTGTATTTTGATTCGTTCTCTTATCCCGTAGCTTCTATTGTTTTCAGTGACATGGCTATTGTGTCATCATTTCTTCTATTGTTTTTTTAGCCAATCCGCGATCCTGTTTGGAAAGGTACAGGCTTGCTATTTCAAGATATTGTTTTTATTCGGTAAAACAGATATTTGACATTGATGATAAATATACCATGCACCCTGTTAGATACAAAATGATTAGCTACTTACGATATCATATGTCATGACAGTGTTACGCTCTCTTAGAACCTTTTCACCACAGTTCTTTTTCTCGTCTTCGTTAACAGGCGGCTTAGCTGTAGCAGTACCCGGTGAGCTGCGAGGCTTGGAAGCTGCGTGGAAGAAATACGGCAAGTTACCATGGAAGGAACTGTTTAAACCAGCTATACACATTGCCAAGAAGGGATTTATCATTCCACAGACGGTAGAAATAGCAATAAATATCTGGAAAGATCTACTCATGAAGGACAAGACGTTTAGGTGAGAAAAAAAAAGTTATTTGGTGGAAGAAGAAAAATGAGACAATTGATGGCTTGACCATCACTGGTTTCCTTGTAACGTTAATTTTTTTTAGTTGACTGACTGACTGACTGAGTGATTGAGTGAGTGACTGACTGACTGATTGATTCAATTAAAGACGGAAAACTTAGGGTTGTTTGCTATGATTTCGACATTGTCTGTACGTCAAAAATGCCATGAATCAGAAAATAACCTATAATGATAATTCTCATAATACGCAAACACAAACCACAGCAGTTTTTTCAAAAGTTGCTCCACAATCTACCTTTTCTTGCTTTTAACATCCTTGCAGACGAGATTTTACCCGAAACGGAAAACTCTTGAAAAAAGGAGACCTCTTGAAACGACCACAATTGGCCAAAACCCTACAACTTATTGCACGAGCGGGAAGCGCAGAACCATTTTACAGCGGAGCAATGAGTAAAACTCTCGTCAAAGAAGTACGCGCGGCTGGAGGAATTCTGACGTTGAATGACCTCAAGAACTATAAAGTCAAGTTTCGTCCAGCGTTAAAAAGCAAGCTGGATGACATGACGCTGCTGAGCACTCCAGCGCCTACCGCTGGACCAGTACTGGCTCTTACTTTAAATATCTTGGACGGTAAGAAGAGCACTTTGCTGTATTCACTGGCAGCTAATTAAAATTGCTAGAGATTTAGAGATTTAGCAAGAGAGCATTACTCATTACGGAAGGAGATAAAAATCCCTCTTCATTTCACAGAGATCTTCAAGATGTATTTTTAGATCACTCACAGGAGCCAAGCCAGATAGCCACGGGGGGAGACAAGAACGATGAGAGCAAGGTTTTTTTTAAACAAGTATATATCTTTGAGAAGTTAGCTACGAAGTAACGTAGGTACAGCATGTTTACGTAGTGTTCACAGGTGCCTACCTCACCCAACCCCTTGCTGCAAGGCTAATTAATTGATTAAGCAAACATTAAAGTTTACACCTTCAAACTTACTGCCTAAGTGCATTAGCGGACGGTAGCCCCCAGAATCATCCCAATAGCGTATTTTGCTCTGTAAACAGCAACAACCAAAAGAAAAGAAGCCGGGTAAAAGGGATTGTCGCAAAACCCCTAAAAAGCTTCGTTTTGTCGTAACCCCAATTAGCAGTTATCTATGTTTTCTTGCCACAGGATTCAAATTAAGACAGAACGACCTTGATAAAAACCCAGTAAGAACGTATCACCGTATCATCGAAGCATTCAAGTTTGCGTACAAGTATCGATCAATGCTGGCTGACCCTGACTACGAGAAGGAAGTTAACAAGGTCAGTTGCTGTCAATAAGAAATTTTGTCGTTTTGCCTAGGTCTTCTGGTGTGGTGCGATATCTGTTGATGTTGCTGGGCAAAGAGCAATCTCGAAGAGAAAACGACACCATTTGAAAGTGCAAGCATTAAAGCATTAAAGAAGCTACGTCACGATTCCGCATTTTTAAATGTATAGCCTCCATTTATCAAGTTCGCCTTTCAGTAGTAATCCGTGTCAATCTCATCCATCCTTACCCATCCTTGTTCCCTTGTGTTTATTTAACTCTTTTTGGTGTTTTTCTATCTTAGTTAACTCTGATTTTCAGGTTTCCGGCCTTCAGTTTAAAGTTTATTTTGCCATGTTTGTCCATGACCAAAATACATCGTATTGCCGTCCTGAGCTCCTTTAAGGACAAAGAACCTGAAAATGTTAACTATATAGACGAATCTTACAATCAATAAAAAAAAAACACGATCGATCACTCTACAAGCATGAGAGCTTATTGTTGGTCAATTTATCTCTTTACAGACTGTTAAGGAAATGATGAGTACAAAACTAGCGGAAGAGATTAGACGCCAAATCACGGACACAAAAACACACCTTCAAGACTATTACGGATCACGGTACCACGTGCCTATCAAAACTGGAACAACTCATCTATCCGTGCTCGCCGCCAATGGTGATGCAGTCTCGCTTACGAGCACTGTGAATGGATAGTAAGTAGGGGTTACGTTGTGCGCCCCCTCCCCCCCCCGCCCCCGAACGCCTTGGGAGGAGGGAGGCACGGTTCAAGTCTTATCATCAAGGCATTGATCCAGAGATCAGGTCTCCATCCAGGGTTACTGGGTTGAAGACATTTCGCTCCCACCCTAGGAACACCGAATAAACATTAGAGCCACTTGAAAAGCATGTTGGTAAGGGGGATCTATGAAGGAACAGTCTACACTTTCTGAGGAAAGTACGTAGCAGCTGAATACTCTAAGTGTAGATGCTTCATGCTACAGAAAATGAGTTTAACACCAAACGAATTGACGTATGAGAATTCACTTTTGGCTTGGGCGTAAACTGTTGCTGTTGCATTCTTCAATCACAGTTTTTAAGAGCGTGGAATTGTTCCTGGGGTACAAATATTTTATAATAGATAACGTAAGTGAAAAATACCAAAGCTCAAGTAGTGTGCGCACTGGGACCGTTTTTCATCATGATCGGAAATCAAAATCTGATCGTTTTAATTGAACCTTGGCAGAGTGTACATCTCTCAGTGGGAAGCGACAATGGACTGTTTACAGCCCCTTCACAGCGAGCGTGAAGCATCGAATAAAAATACGAGAAAAAAACAGAGGCCTGTGAACAGTCTAGAGCGACAAAAGCGACCAAGACTGATGAAATACTCTTTGTGAAATCCGCTTTTCTTTCTGTGCGAAGCAGATATGCGGGTCATACTTCCAACTTAATACTCTAACTGGAGTACGTCAAACTAATCATTCCAGCTTCCGTTTCATTGTAGTTTTGGGGCAAAGTTTCTCTCTAACAAGCTCGGCTTCGTCTACAACAACGAGATGGACGACTTCAGCGCACCAAACATCACGAACGAATTCGGACTTCCACCATCACCTGTCAATTTCATCAAGCCAGGGAAAAGACCGCAGTCCTCAGCTGTGCCCACGATGGTACTGGACAAAAAAGGAAATGTGCTAATGACGATAGGCGCTGCTGGGGGTACTATAATCACAACTTCTGTTGCTCAGGTTAGTTTTGATAAACGCTAATCACCAAGAAGTGGTGGCTTAAGTTGGCTCAGTAAAGGTTTTAGGAGTAAAATGGCCTAACTTTTGCATGACTAGTTTGTATATGCTTCAATTTGTTTTTCTTTCGATCCAATTAACTTTTGCTCGAGTCTCTAATCACCATATGCGGGCATGAACGTTCAATCTTGTAGCACGAGTCTGAGCCTGTAGATTGTCGAAATACGTTGCTAACAAACTGCGTTATTTACTGGAGCAAACAACATTATTTATCGCTTGGAACACCTGGCCCGGATAGCAAGAGTCGTATCTGCCCATTGTCTTTGATAGTTAGTTAGTTCCACGAACTATCTCAAAAACAGTTTTACCTACAGTGGTGCAATCCTGTGAACAGCCTACCCTGTAGTCTTAGAGAGGCTAAATTCCTTGAAAAATTAAAAAACTTACTCAATCTCGAATTTATACGATAGATACACGCGGGTTCATGGAAAACAGGTTGTCATTAGAACATAACTTTTATTATATAGTAAATGAATTGTTGTAATGGATTTGTAAAAGAACATGCGCCTTGACAAAGTTTTTTTGCCCATATTGTGACCCGCTCCACTTCAAGAAGTCAATTTTATCTCTTCACAGGCACAGTTGACAATCTGTGCTGACTCCATGAATGCCTGTGGACATTTCACACAGGCTTTGTTATACAACTTTTTTTCGTTTTGTTTCTTTGTTAGGCCATCATGAACTATTTCTGGTTTAAGAAAAATCTCCAGACAGCTGTAACAATGCCTCGGTTACACGACCAGCTCTATCCTAACTTTGTATTCGCCGAAACTAAGTTTCCAACAGAAGTACTTAACGGACTAAAGGCTCTTGGCCATCAGGTAGGTTTAACTACAGACTAGTATGGGAAAAGATCCTCTTGCAGGGGCGGATCCAGGACATTTCTTAGGAGGGGGTGCACCTTTGAGGAATGGCGTAACTGACTGGTGAGGTAAATAAACTATCAAAGCGAATACGAAGAAAAAGGCTTTATCTCAGTGGAGCGATGCACACCTCTCCCCCCTCCCCCTAGATCCGCCCATGTCCTCAACTCATAAACAATGCATTATGTTTAAACACTCCGAATTTCGGTTTCAATTCTTCGCTGCACGTTGCGCCTTCTCTAATATGTTTAATCGTGATGATACACCGTTTCTCTTGTTTGATAGGTAACTTTGAATTTTCTCACTTCTACTTATTCAGATTGTAGCAAAAAAAGCAATGAATATATTTCCGCAGTGGAATGTTGATAGTTCTGCTGCGATAGGAAAACAGCTTAGTAAGCGACAAAAGTGGACAAATCTGGCCCTCTTTTTGATTAATTATCTTATCACATTGGGAAGGAGAAGTGGCCCCATGGTTAGTGCGCTCGCCTCCGGATTAAGCAGGCCGGGTTCTAGCGCTGGCCAGGGACATTGTGTTGTGTTCTTTAGCAGACATATTACTCTCAGTGCCTCTCTCCACCCAGGTGTATAAATGGGTACCAGCGGTTAATGCTGGGGACAATCCTGCGATGGACTACTAAAACCGGAGCGAGGCGCCGACCTGATGGGTCACTTGGCTCGTATACAGACTTCATCTTACTTTGTCTCTTATCATTTTAGGTAAATGTGAGCGACGTTGGCCATGGAATAGTCCAAGGAATTGTGAAAAACCCTAGCAAGTTCAAAATGGTTGATTCCCACGGAAAACGAAAAGGCTACGTGTACAGTTTGGTACCACAAATTTACGCAGAATCTGACTACAGAAAAGGAGGTCTTCCCGCGGGATATTAACAGGACAGTGGTCACCGAGGGTCCAACATTGGCTTTTTCAATCCCGCATCCCCCACCATTTTTGGTTCAATCCAACCATGTTACTCCAGTCAGAATGTTCATCGAGACCCAGCCTGGTTAGAGTTGCAGCTTATCCCACTTCCCGCCGCCAATTTTAAAACTTTCCCATATCCCGCAAGTCAAAATGAGCAAACCCGCTCCCGCCAAAGTATTTTGTAACCCACATCCCGCCATCAAATATCAAATGTCATCCCGCATACCATCTCCATTTTTAATTTTTCGCACATTCCGCCAAACCTATGTTGGACCTCGAGAGTCACCTTGAATCAACAGTGATGATATGAGGCAATCAGTTTCAGCTGCCCGGCAGAGAAAACATTTTATACGAAGGAGAGGTTCAGGAGAAAGATGTTGTACTATATTTTGATAATTCTGCAATCGTCCCACGATAGAATCTGACGGAATTTTGATCTCGCAGCGATCTGAGATTAACAGACATCGACATGGACGAAAATTTCATCGCACGATCAGGGAAATCTTTACGAAAGAGCATAAAAAGTAAATATAAATGCGAGACCCTGATTTTGAATTTTATTCAGTTGACTGAATTCCGTTTTGTAATGATCTTGACTGCAGGGTATGTAAATTAACTATGCATTGGCGTTACCGTTACAGCACAAAAATACGATTAAAAACCATACATTTTACACGTCAGAATTTCCTGGAATTTCGTTTTAGTACTTTGTGTCATAAAGTGCTCTTTTCACACTGCCGAACATCTCAGTCCCGTATAAGGAATAGTGAACTCGACATCAAAAACTTCGCCACAAAAGGCTGTGTCTACTCTTCGCCGGAGAAATTTTGAAAACGCAACTTTATTTCTACGGTTAGGCCAACCGTCCACACTAGTCCGTCACGCTAATCCGTCACGCTAATCCGTCACGCTAATCCGTCACGAAAACGAAGCTTTTCGAAAACGCTCCTCAACAACGGCGTCACGATAGTCATTTCATTTTCCTGCCCGATGTTTCCTTAAAAACAAATCCAAAATGACCATGATTGTTGCGTTTTCAAACTCGTCCGGGGTAGTGTTAGCCTACAGTGCAGGCGTATTTTGGGCGCGCGAGTGCACATTTTCATAATAGGCCGCCATCTTGGATTCAGTAACTCTGGAGGATTGGGGCGAGGAGATATTCGCCTCTGCACCAACCCTCTACCGGTCAAGCATCCAGTTAGAATCCAAGATGGCGGCATCGAACCGATTTATCTAGCGTTATTTATTCCGCTCCGAAATAACGCCTGCACTGCAGGCTAGAGTAGTGTGGACGGAAACATTTGATGTGTTTTCAAAATGAGACGTCCTTCGGCGTAGTGTAAACGGGGCCTAAAGGCTGGTTCACACTAGCGACGGAAGCGAAGGAAGCGGAGTCAGAGTCGGAAGTTCTGATCTAGTGTGAATCGGTACGACGGAAACGACGGACTCCGCTTTTTGATTTACACTGGATCGTAACGCTCCTTGCGCTTCCGATTCCAATTCCGATTCCGATTCCGATTCCGTCGCTGGTGTGAACTAGCCCTAAGGCCTGCGCGTGTATTTAAAGCTTTTTTTACTAGGCCCGGGCCGTTTGAGTGGTCACTCCTGTTTGCTGTTTAAGTTGGAAGCTGGAAGTTTCTGACGTGGGGCCTTCAAGTAATTCGGAACTGTAATCAAATCTCGGAAACAACCGAAAATGCGTTACATGTATAACTTTTTAAAATTTCAGTTACTGTTATTCTTCAGGCTGTAGAAGAGCCTCACTCAGTAAATTAGTTTGCGCACTTAAAATGCATTAACAGTGTCTGGTTTCTAATGCTACATAGGCGATTTGCAGGATGGAGTCATCTGACTGCAACTACCAAAATATATCACTTTTTTGTTCTCATGCCAATTAGGGTAATAAAATTAAATAATTTATAACTGAAAAACGACATGAATTCTTTTGGTTCTAGTCAAATGACTGCATCGTGCAAATCTGCTTTTATGGCGTTTCGCCACCGCAGCCGGAGCAGTAAGAAGCGGCTGTATGCGCCGGCAAATGATTATGCTAAGGCCCTGTCCAAGTGGGAAATGTTATTGTGAGAAAACACAATCAAACATAGTTTAGTGACCAAACTTGTTGATGTTGTCTCGGTTAACAGAACATATTGGCACATAATAAAACTAGACCTTGTGATTACCACGATAACAAAAAGAAAAAAATTGCTTTCTTATTAGAAAATTACGGATTTTCTCACTTATTTTTCAAGCCACTTAAGACTGTGTTGGATAAATATATTTTATCTTAGAACTTAGACAGCTTGACAGAAAGCGAAATCATATTCACTGATTTAAAGAATGGCCCACTTGTCATTCATAACCTGCCGTTTTTACGCCTTTTGAGATTTTAGGCTCACCTTTAGGTTGCTATTGAGTATCAGGAAACAAACCCGCGTGGTACGGTCCAGTATAGGCTCGACCACCAGCCGCTGTTCGGGAAAGGAGCCCGCGCTCCTCCCCCGAAGGCAAGGGGTTCAGTCATGATGTTGAATAGAGTGTTTTGGAAAATATAGATTGATGTCAAAGTATTATATTGATTAGATTCCTTGCTTTGATGTAATTTTTGAACTACTAACAAAAACTAATATAAAAAGCTACTACAAATAGATGTAAAATGACAGTAATCACTACCTGCTGGAATGGGACAAATTTCGAGTTACGTGCGAATAAATTCAAATCGAAATTACAAATTACAAATTTATCAAGCTCTTCCAGTCATTAACACTACTTGGAAGAGACGAGGAACCTCTTTTTGAAAAGTTCAGGTACCTCCACGGCTCTAAAGATCTTTACAGGTCTGCATCTAGGGAATAGTAAAGCAGGTTTTATCACATGCAACTTGAAAAACAGTCCACTCTATTGTGTTTCCTGATAATTTTGTTTGAATTTCAAAACTATAAGTATTTCGATCTTGAAATTAAACACGGCAAACAAACTAGAAAAGCTTTTCGAGAACCTGTAAATACCGGGACATTAGAGAAAGGGACCCCCGAAGCATTTCATTCCCCTTGGATGGAATGCTAAGCACAGAGGAGTCAACACAGTGATCGCCGACACAGTTATCCCCGACTGCTCGATCTCAAAACACTTCATTAAAAGATTGCACAATGTAAAATAATACCTTAAAAAAGTGCTCTGAACTAACGATCAAGTAACAACTTTGTATACAATTTTCGCATCAGTTAGTTTCACAACTCATTGAACAATATAACTTGCTACTCTTTTTACATTTATTACTTTTTCATTGAACGCTTGATTGTTTTTAAATGTTTGAACTTCTCCACGTTGAAAGCCCTAGACTGCGATAGCGTCGAGTGTTGGAAATAAGTCGCGCCAGTTTCTCCCGCTTTGCCCCAGGCACACTCGGTGACGGGTTCGATCCCGAAGACACCCGCAATAGCGGCTCCTTGAAAACAGGAATTTGCCCTTTCGAGTCAGCGAGTCTGCCAAAGTTACTGACGTTCAATTCACTGAGTTTCCCCTGCATGCATATCCCAGGGTGAATGATCTGCCGACGAACCGGCGAATTTTGATCGGATCGCTTCGTCTGGCATCGGCACATCTGGTCCCGAAGATTGCTGTCGAAAAAGCTGTAGACAGCCGGGTTGGCGCAGAGCTTTGCCAAAGCCAGAAAACACGCGAAATCATGAAATATGTCAAAGCTTTTTTGCTTGGGATTTCCCACGGTTTCCAGAGCGTAAAGGGCCGCTAACGGAGCGTAACAAAATATAAAAGTAGCCATGACTATCAAGTTCATAACCACGGATTTTCGCTTGGCTAGCGGTACAGCGTTGGAGCGCAGAGAGCTAGTGAATCGCCGGTGAATGTTTATAGGTACGTCTGGAGTTGCTTCGCGCGTGCCTACCTTGCTAACGGCTCGGTCAGCTGAATCAGGCTTGAGCAGCCTACTCACCACTGCGAAGTATGTTATAGTCATGACCATGATGGGTAACAAAAATATTGCCCAGAGTTGCACCAAGGAATAAAGCTTGTCCTTCCACGGTAAAACCGTATGCTTATCACAGCTAAACAGCAACGCTCTGGGCTGGTGCTTCGATCCCAAGAAATAGTACAAAACAGGATTAGCAAAGAGAAGCGCGTAACACCATGCAAACACGCTCATGTACCGAGCCTGACGGCGAGTTATCTTAGACAGAGGATAAAATACTGAGTAGAGCCTATCCAGACTGATCATCAATAAAGTGACTGTAACAGATCCCAGAGCAACAGACTGGGCGTATTCCAGTAGCTTGCAGACCGTCGGACCTCCAACCAAATACTCCCCTACGATTTCTTGCTCGATCTTGAGTGGAATAGCGATACACGCAATAGCAAGTTCTCCAATGGAGAGATTCACGATCAAACTGTTCATGGCCGACATCCGCGGCGACCGTAAACCGCAGTAGCAAACCAACACGTTGCCAGTCGTGGAAACCACGAGAATAAGAGACAAAGCCATGACTTTCCCCACCGCCACAGTTTCATGGAAGGCCGCCGAACCTTGTGTCCCTGTAGCGTGTGTCGCATAAACATCCGTCCAGTTAGCGTTAAGATCCATAAGGGTTTGATAATCACTCGTCAAAAAGACTCAGTGCCAGTCTAGAATATTGCAGATGTTGACACCGAGTTCGGGTTCATTGTGCATACGGCCCAAGAAACAGGGCGAAACAAGCGGGGGACTAATATGTTGCTTTCGAGCGCAAGAATTGTATGGACTGAGAGATATTTGCTATGGATGACACGCCTGCCAGGTGGCGTGATATTTGGCGGGTGTTTTCCCGCCACGTCAGTAGAGCACCAGCGCCGCACCCTGCGAGGCAAGAGAGCATGCGGGGCAAGAACAACCGCTGAAATAAACCGCACAATGAGACAAGTTTGACTATGTTAAAATGTGAAAAGATTTAGCATATTAGTTTAGTTTTTATCACTTGTGCTATATGTGCTAAAAGGCCAATGAACCATTAAAATGACAAGCTGTGAGGCTATCAAAGCATTAATTTAAGACGTGGAATATTTCCTGTTGCGTAAATATAAACAAATAAGCAAATCTTGAAAATCAGGAAATAAAAAAATAAGTTATGCACCGACGGAGCGAAATATATTACGACTTCATTCTACGGCTTTTGAGTTTTTGATTCCAGAAGTATCAAAGCTATAATCTGAAACGGTAAACATTCAAATGCGACAATTCAAGCGAACTAAAAATTGACCTTTCGTTTTTTGATATGTTTTTAGCAGCTGATTCCACGACTGGAACCTTAAAAGACGGTTTCATTTTCGTTCGTCTTAACATCAAAATTTACCCAAACGGTTTCGCAAAGACAAATGGACTCTTCTTGAAAAAAACGTTTTCTACAGCATGGAACAAGAATAGTTTTATTCAAAATAATAATTTTTTAGTAATACATAATTAATAGTGACTCGGAATCAGTCATGCTATAAGCGCTGTGATCATGTGCAACGAAGCTTCCGAGGTCAGTAGACCTCACTGGCGTGCATTGAGTAAGGATAAAGATATTTATTTGCATCGCAGCGATCTAACTGTCAGGGTTTATAATTACCCTTGACACTAATACAACATTGTGTCACTTAAACGAAATGTCAACTGCAACGGAACGCGATTTTAATCATTGAAGCGACCACGCGTAACAGAAAAAGTCAGTGAAGTAGAGAATGGACTGAAAACCTCTATGTTAAAAGTTTTCAATGATCTTTTTATACGTGTAGATGAAAGTGTGAGGCCTTGTCAGGGACATTGTGTTGTGTTCTTGGGCAAAACACATGACACTCACTCTCTCCACTCAGGTGTAAAGATAGGTACCCCTGCAATGGAGTAGCATCTCATCCAGGGGGGAGTTGAAATATTCCTAGTCGCTTCACTGATGCTACAGAAACCGGGATGAGCTCCGGCCTGATGGGCCACTTGGCCCGTATGCGGACTTAGCCTAGAGGCCGGAAAATATACCAATGATTAAATGTTTTGCACGAGATTACGGGCCGTTCATTTTGTCTTCGAAATTAATAACTACCAAATGATGAACAAACCATTCAGCTACAAATAAATCAAAGACGTGAATATTGGAAGAGGATTTAAAGAATTGCACAGCCTGCTACATGAGAAGTTGCTTGTCCTGTTCATGCTTGAATTTCGCATTTTGAATTTTTTATTTTGAATTTTGAATTTCGTATTTCGTATATTTCGTATTCGCTCCTTACTGTGCAAGCTTGACGAAGCGAGCGATTCTTGATAATTCCGTTGCGGGATTGACTTAATTTGAATGCTGGTTTCAAATAGGAAGAACGATTGAGCCACGATCGGAGTCAACAGGTTTGAAGTCCATTATTTTTGAGTTTCCATTGGTCGCGCGCTTCTCAGTCACTGACCAAGACTCTGGGTACACGGGTGCTCTTGTTTTGTTCCGGAGTATGCTTACAGACTTTACTGCTGACCGATTCCGCGAGCACTCAAATTGCTTTCCCACCCGTCTATCCCTGGGGAAAAAAACGTCCCAAAGACGGCTCGTTACAGGAGAAATCTCGCACCAGAACGCACCAACCAAGAACAAAGAAAGCATAGAGCGCACGATTCTTGTTTTAGTCTGAATATCGATATAAACGCGATTTTAAGGATCTGTCGGAAATTGATGTTACGCAATAGGTGTGGCAGTAATTATTACTTTTTTCGGGATGTTGTGACGCGAAGGGATCATATGACGAGGGGTTTTTTTGTGACAGGAGTTTTCTTCGAAACGAGAGAATAGTACACGTGGAGCTTTTAGTTTTGAGTGATAAAATTGTAGCAGATAAGTTTGGAATATCATTAAAGGAATTCACAACAGAATCTTTCATGAGCATATGAGTCAACGACACCAACGTTTTTTCTGCCAGGCAAGTAGAAATGCTCTTCAAATGAGACCTTGCAATGAATTCTCTCTCCTCAGCAATGGTTCGAAACGTTCGTTATAGAAATCCGCAGTACAAAGTGAGGCAGGTGCAAAGTTGATGCGCCGCCGCTGTCCTTCACTCAACCATGCGCCTGCACTTATATCGTTTGGCAGGTTTTCCCCACCCGAAAAAAAACCCTTTGACCCTCTTTCCGAGCTAATTTAGTAAAACAGCTGACTAAGCGTCGTGCTCTCTGGTAATTCACGTCATCCAGAAGATGGTTTAACATTGGATTTAATTTTTTTATTATTAAAAAACACTTCTTCTAGTCTCAGCCGAATCACAGCCCATTAACTGAACTCTCCCTTCTCTGTTCAATATAGGGGTTGGATGTGGAAACAGAGGATGCAGGGACTGTACTAGATCACAGTGACCTAAAGGCCTTTTATCATATATGGCTACCAATTATAAATTATTCTGTATATGTAAAAATTAGCCTGACTAACCATGTTTTCGAGTTGATCAAATCAAAAGAATTTTTACCCTTTACCAGTCCTGCGAGGTTATGTTAAATGCATACTAAATAATTTTTAATCAGCAGCAATTTTTGAAAAGGGTCTATGCTACTTTGACATTATGACTGTGTAGTCCAATGTAACTTAGTTTCTACTTGAACAGCTATTAATTTTTATAAGATGTACTAAATATGTATTGATTACTAAAATAATTGCATGGCACGGTGGCCTCATGGTTAGTGAGTTCGGATCGAGCAGTCCGGGTTCGAGCCCTGGCCAGGGACATAATGTTGTGTTCATGGGCACCCAGGTGCATAAATGGGTACTAGATCGGAAGAGCGTCGTGTAGGGAAAGAGTGTAGATTTCGGTGGTCGCCGTATCATTAAA